>ERZ773204.340-NODE-340-length-39333-cov-6.469856_pt1 | contig 39333 bp, 20 predicted proteins | sample MGYA00581007_ERZ773204 | MGnify/ENA primary metagenome ERZ773204 (study PRJEB29015, sample SAMEA2737757) | human gut metagenome | biome: human gut; feature: human-associated habitat; material: faeces | place: China | collected 2012 ... | reverse complement strand
TAGACGGATTTTATATCCTTATAACTGAAGGCTTTTTTCTTTTCGCCTTTGACCCCGGTGCAGTAGTCTAAAAATTCTTCCTGCTGTTCTTCGTCCCATTCCCGATATTTTTCTAAAAGTTTTGGATTCTCGCGGATTTCTCTTTTAATATCCTCCCGCTCACGAATCATCGGAAAATACTGTTTTAATTTTGTTGTGCTTTTTGGCAATCGCATCGCCCCTTTCTTTCGCATTTTATTCATCATTCAACAACATTTATAAATATTGTTGATGTATATAATATACTTCATATAATAAACCTTGTCAATATATTTTTTACACTATACAAATAGCATTTAAAACCATTTTCCTCCGTCCTGACAAAGCCACTTTGATACAAAAAGAGCAGACACAAAAATTCCTTCTGTATCTGCTCTCTATCTGCTTTTTAACACTTTATCACAAAACCGTATCAACAAAATTCATGATAAAATCATTAGACGAATTATTCTACTGTATAAATCCAGCCCTTAGGTGCTTCAAGCTTGCCCATCTGGATACCTGTTAAAGTATCGTACAGCTTCTGGATTGTAGGACCCATCTTTTCCATACCGCTTGGCATGCAGATTTCCTTGCCGTGGTCAACAATCTTACCAACCGGTGAGATAACAGCTGCTGTACCGCAAAGACCACATTCTGCGAAATCCTTTACTTCTTCCAGTGTAACTTCACGTTCTTCAACCTTCAGTCCTAAGATTTCCTTCGCAACATATACGAGTGAACGACGTGTAATAGAAGGAAGAATACTGCTTGACTTTGGTGTTACAACTGTACCGTCTTTTGTAACGAACAGGAAGTTTGCACCGCCTGTTTCTTCTACCTTTGTTCTTGTTGCCGGGTCTAAGTACATATTTTCTGCGTAGCCTTCTTTATGTGCTGTTACAATTGCATGTAAGCTCATGGCATAATTTAAACCGGCCTTGATATGACCTGTTCCGTGAGGTGCTGCTCTATCGAAATCAGATACCTTAATTGTAAGAGGCTTTGCGCCGCCCTTGAAATACGGACCAACCGGTGTTGTAAGGATTCTGAACTGATATTCATCAGCCGGCTTTACACCAATAACCGGATTGCTGCCGAACATATATGGACGGATGTATAATGTAGCACCTGAACCAAATGGCGGTACCCATGCTGCATTTGCCTTTACTGTATCTGTAACAGCCTGTACAAACTTGTCTACAGGGAATGGCGGCATTTCCAGTCTTTCGCAGGAATCATGCATTCTCTGTGCATTGAGGTCCGGACGGAACATAACAATATGACCGTCTTCTGTTGTATAAGCCTTTAAACCTTCAAAACAAGTCTGTGCATACTGAAGTACACCTGCACACTCATTTAACACGACCTTATCATCATCTGTAATGACTCCGTCATCCCACGCTCCGTCTTTATAATTTGCTACAAATCTTTTATCTGTCTTTACATAACCGAATCCAAGATTTGCCCAATCAAGATTTTTCTTTTCCATCTTCATTACTCCCTTTCGCGTCTAGTCGGATTGTTACGAAATGATATCTTTTACTTCATTCCACGCAATTCTTAACAGTTATTTTACTGCGATACCTTGTGAAAGTCAATATCCCAGTTTCTGCATTTTTAGGAAGTTTCATCATTTTATTCCCGATCTAATAATGACTGATAAAATGCCGCATAATCTTCACGTTGTTCTGCCGTAAACGCAATGGCAGTTCTTGGGTGCTGGTTCTGCTGTCCTGTCAGCATATACTGTACATCACAGCCCCATACAAGCCCTGTCTTCTTTAACGGAAGCATCTGGTTCTGTAAAAATTTTAATACCGGATTCAAACTGTACTTCGGATTTCTAAGGAAGCCTAACAGCAGTTCCATGTTGCAGTTTCCTGCACCGCGTCCCATGCCGCTCATCGTTGCATCCAGATAGCTGACACCTACGGTGCAGGCTTCAATCGTATTTGCAAATGCAAGCTGCTGGTTGTTGTGTGCATGGATACCGACCTTCTTGCCGTATTTTTCTGCAACCTTCAAATACTTATCCGCCAGTCTGCGGATCTGTTCCGGATATAAAGAACCATAGCTGTCAACCAGATAAATCGTGCCGACCTCGCTCTGTGCCAGTAAATCCAGTGCCAGATCCAGCTCAGATTCTGCCGCTGTGGAAACTGCCATAATATTAATCGTGGTTTCATAGCCCATCTCCGCACAGTAATGAATCATCTCGATTGCCGCCGGAATTGTATTAATATAAGTAGCAATACGAATCATGTCAATCACGCTGTCTGTCTTTGGAATAATATCTTTTTTATAATCGGTACGTCCGACATCTGCCATAACGGAAATCTTTAAATCGGTGTTGTTATCACCGACAATATCACGGATATCCTGCTCATCACAGAACTTCCACTTGCCGAATTCCTTAACGTCAAAAATTTCCTTTGAAGCCTTATAACCGAACTCCATGTATTCTACACCTGCTGCCACGTTGGCGGTATATAAATTTCTTACAAATTCATCGTCAAAATAAAAATTGTTGACCAATCCTCCGTCTCTGATTGTACAATCAACGACCTTAATATCCGGTCTGTAAGAAATTAATTCGCCCTTCTGTTCCATTTCCTTTTCCTCCAATATCTGCTTTTGTTTTATTTTTCACTTTAAAGCGTTAAACTTTAACGTATTATAGCACACTTTTTTCAAAATGCAAACCCCTTTCAGAAGAATCCTTTCCAAAATGCTTTATAACCGATTTACGTCAGCTGCTGCATATCCTTTACCAGGGCTTTTAATCCTGCCAGATATTCCTGCGCATTGCTGAATTTCTTCTTTGTCACCCTCCAGACAAATTTCGGTTCCGGACTGCTGATAAACCGCACCGCACCGCCGTATCCGGCTACGAAATTTTCGATTTTATCCCCCTGAATGTCCGCTTTCGGATAAATCTTCATGACCGTCCGCCACTGCAATGCCCCCGGTGTTTCGTCCGTTCCGCCCTGAATCTCGGTAATGCCGATTTTGTGTGCCATAGACTTAACCAGTGCAATATTTAAAAGATTGGCGGCACTTGCCGGCAGACTGCCGTAACGGTCACCGAGTTCGTCGCACATATCCGACAGTTCCTCCTCGCTTTCAATACCCGCAATCCGCTTGTAGACATCCAGCTTCTGATATTCGCTCTTAATATAAGAAGACGGAATAAATGCATCTACATTCAAATCCACATTTGTTTCAAAACCGTATTCATTTTTAATGCCCTTCAAATCATTCACCGCCTGATTGAGCATTTTACAGTACAAATCATATCCAACCGCCGCCATATGCCCATGCTGTGAGCGTCCAAGCACATTTCCTGCGCCACGGATTTCAAGGTCTTTCATCGCAATCTTAAAACCGGAGCCGAAATCCGAAAATTCACGAATCGCACTTAAACGTTTCTCTGCCACTTCCGTGAGCATTCTGTCCCTGCGGTACAATAAAAATGCATAGGACGTTCTGCTGCTTCGTCCGACACGCCCGCGTAACTGGTAAAGCTGTGAAAGCCCGAATTTATCCGCATCTTCGATAATCATGGTATTGACATTTGAAATGTCCACACCGGTTTCGATAATCGTGGTTGAAATTAAGACATCAATTTCTCCGTTGATAAATTCGTACATGATTTTTTCAAGCATACGTTTTTCCATCTGACCGTGTGCATAGGCGACATTGGCCTCCGGCACCAGTTCCTCAATGTGTGCCGCCACCTCATCAATGCTGCGGACACGATTGTATACATAATACACCTGTCCGTTTCTTGCCAGCTCTCTGTGAATCGCCTCCCGGATCATTTCATCGTTATGTTCCGTTACAAAGGTCTGTATCGGCACGCGGTCTGTCGGCGGTTCTTCCAGTACACTCATATCACGGATACCGACAAGGCTCATATGCAGTGTTCTAGGAATCGGGGTCGCACTGAGCGTCATGACATCCACATCATTTTTTAATTTCTTAATCTTTTCCTTATGGGTTACACCAAAACGCTGTTCCTCATCAATAATCAACAGTCCCAGGTCCTTAAACTCCACGTCCTTGGATAACAGTCTGTGTGTACCGATTACAATATCTACAAAACCTTTTTTTAACTCGGAAATACTTTCCTTGATTTCCTTGCTTGTACGGAAACTTGACAGCTGTGCCACCGTCACCGGAAAATTTTTCATCCGCTGTTCAAAGGTGTTGTAAATCTGCTGGGCAAGAATGGTTGTCGGCACAAGATATGCCACCTGCTTGCCCTCCTGTACCGCTTTAAATGCCGCACGGATTGCGACTTCAGTCTTGCCATAGCCGACATCACCGCAGATTAAACGGTCCATAATGCGGGTACTTTCCATATCACGCTTGGTGTCTTCTATCGCCGTCAGCTGATCCTGCGTTTCCTCATACGGAAACATTTCTTCAAATTCCCTCTGCCATACGGTATCCGGTCCAAACTGATAACCCTTTTCCTTCTGCCGCGCCGCATACAGCGCAACCAGATCCTTTGCCACTTCTTCAACCGCGCCGTGTACCTTGGATTTTGTTTTATTCCACTCCTGTGTCCCCAGCTTATTGAGTTTCGGCTTCTTTTCGGTATCCGCCGCCGCATATTTCTGTAAACGGTCAAGCTGTGTCGCCAGCACATAAAGGTTACTGTTTCCGGCGTATTCAATCTTGATATAATCCTTTTCCACGCCCTCGACCGTAATTTTTTCAATACCCTTATACACACCCAGTCCGTGACTTTCATGCACGACAAAATCGCCGATATTCAGTTCGTTAAAACCGGCTATCGACTTTCCGTCATACTTTTTCTTCTTTTCACGTTTTTTGTGCCTGCTTGCAAAAATATCATTTTCCGCAATCACGACAAACTGCAGAAGCGGATACTCAAAGCCCTTGTGCAGACTGCCGTAAGTGACCATAATCGTGCCTTCAAGCATTTCATTTTCAAAATCTTCACTGAAATACGCCGTCAGCCCCAGATCCGCCAGATCCTGCACAATTCTTGCCGCACGCGTTCTCGAATTGCACACCAGGATACTCTTATACCCCGAACGCTTATATTTTTTTAAATCGTCCGCAAGATACTCAAAGCTGTTGTGGTACGGACTGATACTGCGGGTATCAATGCGCACATATTCCGCCACGGCAAATTTTTCCGGCTTGTAATCCAGCGCCGACAACAGCAGGGTACGTTTCTTTTCAAGTCCCACATAAATGCTTTCAATCCCGTGAATCATATCGGTCTGTCCCGGCAGAATATATCCGCCCTCCAGACGGTTTTTCATACTTTCCGTATATTCATATAAAATAAGTTCCATCCGCTCATTTAAGCGGTTCGGCTCATCTAATACAAACAGCGTGTCTTCCTTTGGAAAATAGCTTAAAAATCCGGTCAGTTCCTCTGCAAACATCCGCAGCGCCTTACTGTAATCACCGGTACGCTCCATATCTGCCACATTTCTGCGGATACGGTTGCATTTCTCAATATCCTCTGCCGTCTTTTTCTTCTTATCATTACCAAAGGCGGTCAGCTGTCCTGCCAGTTCTTCCTGTAACTTTTCCCTGCCGCGCGCAATTTCTTCTTCGCTTAACAGGCATTCTGTCGCCGGAAAAGCTTCAAACCGCTCAATCTTTTCAATGGAACGCTGGCTCTCCACGTCAAACAAACGGATTGAATCCACCTCATCGTCCCACAACTCAATGCGCACCGGTGTTTCTTCCGTATACGGGAAAATGTCGATAATACCGCCGCGCACCGCAAATTTGCCCTGTCCGTCCACAATCGCACATCGCTCATAGCCAATCTGTACCAGTTCTTTTGAAAGTGCTTCTAAATCAAGAACCTGTCCTTTTTCAAATGAAATCGTGGCATTTTTATATTTTTCAAGCGGAACGAGCAAATCAGCACAGCCGTCAATCGTTGTCACAACCGTAAGTCCCGCCGCATTTTTGTTTTCCGGCTGTATGCCGTCTGTTTTACCGTTTGAAATACTGTCTTCACTGATATGCTTCTGCGCCTGAATGATTTTGTAAATGCATGCAAGCCGCTCTCCCGCAAGCTGGTTGCCATGCACATCGGCGCTGTAAAAGATAAAATCCTTGGCAGGATAGTAAATACTGCTCTTATCAAAAAAGAGACAATCCTCACGAAGCTGTCTTGCCTTGACCTCATCGCTAGTAATCACGACCCGGATTGGATACTGCTCCCCGAGTGCTTCCAGCAGATGTGCTTTCTGCGTGTCAATGCAGCCGCTGACCATTACCGCATGCCCCAGCCGGCTAAAAGACTTTTTAATTTCTTCTATCCCTGCCATCCCCTGCACAGGCTCAAAAAATGTTTTCATACTTCCTCTATTCTACAATTTTTATTTCATCCATTAAATTTATTCATCGCACCGGTAATACCCTCTGTCATGATACAGGCAACCGCTTCGCAGGCTCTCTGATTGGCATCCCGCAGTGTATCGTATAAATCTGCCGGGAATTTTCCGAGTACCCAGTCTGCAAGGTCCCAGCCCTTCGGTTTGTCACCGACACCGAACTTAACACGCTTGAACCGGTCACTGCCAAGCTGCGCGATAATACTCTTAATACCGTTGTGTCCGCCTGCGCTTCCCTTTGCCCGCAGACGCAGTTTTCCCGGTTCTAAGCTGATGTCGTCAAAAATAACGATTAAATCATCGATATCCGCCTTATAATAATCCATGACTTCACGGATACATTCCCCGGACAGATTCATATACGTCATCGGCTTTACAAGAATGACCTTCTCTCCCTCAATCATACCCTTGCCAATCATCCCTTTGTGTTTTTGTGTGTCTACGCTGATATTATATTGATCTGCCAGCGCATCTATCACAGAAAATCCTGCATTGTGTCTTGTTCCCATATACTGTGTGCCGGGATTTCCCAGCCCCGCTATAATATACATACTTTCCTCATTTCCGCAGGCATTTTAATGCCGGAGGAACCGCGAGCCAAATTTCAGATTTGGCTCTGCGATAAAAGCTATTTTGTGACGCCTGCGGCACAAAATGCTGTGTGAAAAATCAGCACATCAGTGTGATTTTTCACACTTGTCTCCATTTTTGAGCAACTTGTTGCAAAGTGGCGATGAGAAATTCGCATAGGCGATTTCTCATCTGTCATTATAGATGTTTGCTTTCGCTCAGAAGCAAACATCTGTGCAAAAAAGCGCGAAGTCCATTTTTCATGACTTCACGCTTATCTGTTCTGTATGCTTTCACTGCGTGTCTACGCATTTTTAAATTCTAGCATATTCTGATATCAGTGTCAAAAATTACTTTTTCAGCTTAAACTGCTGTACAAGTTCGTTCAGTGAAATAGATTCTGCTGAAAGTTCTTCACTTGTTGCAGAAGATTCTTCCGCAATAGCGGCATTGCTCTGTACAACCTCTGAAATCTGGTTAACACCGGCTTCAGCCTGCTTCATCTGTTCTGTCTGCGTTTCTGAAAGCTCCTCTAGCTCTTTAGACTTTTCTGCGACTTCATTAATCCCCTGAACCAGTTCAATAATCGTCTTAGAAGTCTTCTCTACGGCACGGTTACCATTTTCAATTTCCTGAATAGAATTCATAATGAGTTCTCTTGTATTCACTGCAGACTGAGCGCTTTCGTCAGCAAGCTTGCCAATCTGTGTTGCAACAACAGCGAATCCGCGTCCGGCTTCTCCGGCTCTTGCGGCTTCAATAGAAGCATTTAATGCAAGCAGATTGGTCTGTTCTGCAATTTCTTCGATTTCACCGATAATACTTTCAATCTTCTGAGACATTTCACTCATACGCTGCATAGCTTCCGTAACCGCCTGCATCTCCTGCTGGCTTCTGTCTGCTTCTTTTGCATATTTCACAGATAAATCATACGAAACGCTTGCACTGTCATGTGTATGTTCTACACCTTCTGTAATACTTGCAAAAGAGGCAAGTAATTCTTCAACTGCACCAGCCTGGTCTGTAGAACCTTCTGCAAGGCTTTGTGAACCCTCTGCAAGGTTGCCTGCACCGATTGATACCTGAGCGGCAGCTTCTTCAATGTGGCGCATTGTATCGTTCATATCTTCGTTCATCTGATGGATTGCATCATTCATGGCTGCAAAATCACCCAGATACTTTTCAGGAATTGCAGACGAGCCTGTATAATCATTCTTTGCCATCAGTTCCATACGGTAATTAACATCCTCAATAACTGCTGACAGATTCTCTGCCATATCCTTTGCAACAGTAACCATATCAGATACTTCATCTTCTGATTCCATTACCGGAAATTCACTTGTCAAATCACCCTGTGCAAAGGCCTTAAAACGTTCTGCCAGTGCATCGAGCGGATTTACAATATTTAACGCAAGCGCATCGCCCAGCTTTCTTGCGATTAAAATCGCCGCAATAATAATAAAAATAACTATTGCCAGTAAGACATATGTTAATACCTTTAAAATATTTTCCAATTTGTTACCTTCGCTGGTATTCACGTCCAGCAGCTGTACCATATTCTCATAAATTGCTTCGTACTTCGGTGCCACTTCATCTTTTGCCAGTCGCTGTGCCTGATTTCTCTGATCGATATTCGTTACATCTTTACCCATCTGTACTACCTTATCAGCTGATGTAAAATAATCTTCCATACCGCTCATGATCTGATCATACAATTTACGTTCTTCAGCGGAAGCAACTGTTTCTTCTACTATAGCTGCATAATCCTTACATGCCTGCTTCTTTGTTTCATACGCTTCGTAGGTTTCCTGTACCAGTGTCTTATCCTGATAACCGATTGCCGCCCGCAGGTTACTTCTGGTGTCTGCAAATGTAATCATCATCTTACCGATATCACCCTGTGAAAAACCATAATTGGTTAATGCGTGATTGTACTGGACACCCATTACTAACATGGCAGCTCCTCCAAGAATACCAGAAAAACTTACCAATATTGCAACTATTAAAATTGCAGATGAAATACGCTGCCGCAGTCTTTTCCCATTCAATTTTTTGACCATTGCCTGAATCATATGTTGTTCCTCCTTACTGCTGTTTTCTCGTGTCGTCTATGTCACTTTTTTCATATCTAATTATTTTTATTATACCATTGTATCCAACCTGTTTCAATAAAATATTACATGGTTTTTTGTTAAGGTTTTTGTTAAATAGAAAAACCGGCAGAGATGCTGCAATGCGCTGCACCTCTGCCGGTCTTTTTATAAATTCAATCTTAGTTTGTCAGATTTATGCTTTTACAGCATATCCATTGGTTACGGTATAATCCTGTCCGCCAAAGCTAATTGTACCTGAATAATCAAAAGCGATTGTTCCGTCTTTAAAGTACCAGTCGCCGTATTCATTACTGCCGACACCCGTAAATGTTAAATCAAGCAGACCATTGTTAAAATACCACCAGCCGTATTCATTTAATGCCATTCCAGTATAGCTTAAATCCAGAACACCATTGTTAAAGTACCACCAGCCATAGTCATTTAATGCCATTCCGGTATAGGTATTACTGATATAACCATCTGTAACATATACCCATGTATCGCCATTTAATATCATACCTGTAAAGCCTGCATTTAAAATACCGTCTGTAAACAGCCATGTACCATATTCATTTGTGGCAAATCCGTTATAGCCAAAATCAATCTGTCCATTGCTGAAATACCACCAGCCATATTCATTCACTGCCATTCCGGTATAGGTAAAGTCAACCTTACCATCCTTGAAATACCACCAGCCATAGTCATTTAATGCCATTCCGGTGTAATCTGTCAGCACCTGTCCGTTCTGAACATAAAGCCACTCGTTCTCCGGAATAATCATGCCCGTAAAACCGAAGTTTAACTGTCCGTCTGTGTAGAACCATGTTCCGTATTCATTGCTTGCAAGTCCGTAGAAGGTCAGGTCAAGCTGTCCGTTGTTGAAATACCACCAGCCGTATTCATTGCATGCCATACCGGTATAAGTAAAGTCTACATCACCATTCTTGATATACCACCAGCCGTATTCGTTTAATGCCATGCCGCAGTAATCCGTTGCAATTTTATCATTTGCATAGTAATGCCAGTTGCCGTCTGCATCCTGACGCATTTCATATACAACCTTTTCTTCTTCAACAACCGTTGTCTTTGCCGGTTTTACGGATTTTGCTGCATCACTTGTTACATCTAATACTGCACCTGTGTTCTTAGTTGTATCCTTTAAAAGAAGCAGACCGTGCATATTGATTGTACCGTCTTCATTTCTTGTCGGTTTTACAGATGTATCTACATTTTCAAACCAGTCTTCTGTAGCCTGTTCGCCCTTATTGTTATAAGAAGCTGCACCGTCATAGATATAGTTGTTTTCACTGTGAAGTGCGAATGGGATTAAATCCTCCAGCTTTGTATTCTTGCTGTTGTTTAATGAAATTAATCCTGTTACTTCCCAAGCCTTGATGTTAGAATCCTTTGTATTTAATCCTACATTGTATGCACTGTTATCCAGTGAGTTGTTGTAAGAAATACAGTTGATAATCTTACAGTCAGGACAGCTGTTTGAAGTAATACCCTTTGCATGGTTGTCAAATGAAATACTGTTCTTTAATACATGAGCACCCTTCATCTGACCACCGCCAAGCTTGAAGCCGTTACCTTCGCCGTATTCATAGCCTTTAGCTGTTACATCATCTGTTGTCAGCCAGCCGTTGTTATAAGTTACACAGTTTTCAATTGTTACAGCACCGATTTCACCGGATACGGATTTTGCATATAAATCCCATCCATCATCGATGTTGTTATGGCTGATACAGCCATAGAACTTATTGTCTTCACCACAAGTCAGCTTTGCTGCAAAACCATCGGCATCATTACGTCCTTTATCACAGTTATCAAATGATTCACAGTTCTTAATGAGGTTGCCTGTAGGCCATAACTTGCCCTTTCTTCCGGCATCATTATCTGCACCGCCTTCACGGCTGATCTGGATACCTGAATTTGCTGCGTGGTTTACTGTACACATTTCAATTGTATTGTAGTTACCGCAAATCTGGATACCTACACCCGCTGAATCTTTTACATACAGACCATATACATGCCAGTATGAACCTGTGAGCCTTACTTCACCTGTAAATACTACACCGTCTGTTCCGTCTGTAGAAAGTGATTCTGCTACAAGGTTGATATTCTTATCTGCTGTACCGCTGACACTTCTTTCAACCTTTGCACCGCTGTAAGTACCATTCTTTAAGAAGATGGTCTGACCCGGCTGTGCATACTTTAATGCATTAGACAGGCTCATCGGGCTTTCTTCTGTTCCCTTACCTTCTGCATCAGCATCTGCGGATACAATGATTGTCTGACCTTCCTGTCCGTATGACTGATGATCAACAACTGTTTCCTTAATAACTGCTACTGTGCTTGCAATGTTATCTGCTGCTGTTGGCTTTAATGTTGACTTTACAGTATTCTTTCCGTTGTTTAACGGAACATTTACTCTTACAACTTCATTTGCAGCAACTGCCTGATCTACAACTACATCTGTATCACCGTTTGATACTGTCAATGTACCTGCACAATTTGGTACATAGATGTATTCATAATTTGAAGAACCACTTGTACTTGTTGAGTATACTCTTCCGTCCGGTGTAATCTTTGTATCACCGTTGTCATTTGATGTAATACCCTTGCTTTCAGACTTTGAAAATTCAACATCAGATACCTTTACAGATACCTTTCTGGATACTGCAATACCAACTACAACTGTTCCATCTTCCTGTACAGATGTAAAGGAATTATCAGAAAGCTTCTGCTCTGAACCGTTGCAGGCTGCTGTATAACCTTCGTCTGTCTTTTCTAACGAAAATGTATATTTGTTGCCTACTTCAAATTTAACTGTCTGGTCTGTAAACCTAGCATTTGTTACACTTCTTTCCACACCGTCATTGCTTGATGTATCAGCTGATGTATAACCTGTAACCGTTCTCATAAACGGATTACTCTGCTTTGAGCTAAACATCATAGAAGATGCATAGTTGAAATACTTATGTACATAATCCGGATTGCCCCATACATTTAATCCAAGTGCATCGGCTGCAACAATACCAAAACCGGTCTGATTATCCGGTGTGAGAGAAGTATCCGTAATCTCAAATGTTGCACTCAGCTTAAAGTTTTCTTTGTTCGGATCAATCTTTGTATAGTAATATGTAAATCCGTCTTCATCATCAGAAATCTTACCGCTTGCCTGTCCCTTAACTTCCAGTGTTCCGGCTGTTCCTGCAATTGCCGGTGATTCCTGATTATTACTCTTTGCTGCGCTATTGTCAGATACGGAAAGCTTTACATTATCTGTCTGTCCGTCAGCCGTTGTAAATGTAACATCGCCTGCCTGTGCAGAACCTACGATTGCCGTATACCATGGCTGTTCTTCTGCTGTTGTTACTTCAAAATCTTTTTCTGTATAAACAGATTCAAAACCGTCTGACTTTCTGAGTGCCTTAATCTGGATATCATAAGACTTGCCTGCTGTCAGTCCTGTCAGTGTATAATTGCCCGTTTCTGCAGATAATGCTGATTCTACAACCGTGTAATCTGCTGTGCTTCCGGATTCCTTATAAGCTACAGAATAAGAATCTGCATCTTCAATATTAATCCAGTCTAAGTAAACATCGCCGTTACCCTTGTTCTGTGCCCATGTGATAACCGGCTTCTTCACTGCCAGTACATAATCCTTGTATGTATAAACTTCACTTGCCTTATCAGCTTCGCCATATCTTTGTGCAACCACTACGAATGTGTAAGTACCTGAACGGTATGGTGCAAATGTAGCTGTTGATGCCTGCTTTGTAAATGTCTGTGTAGATACTTCCAGACCATCCTGTAACATTGTAACCTTTACATCATCAGCACCCTTGTATGCATCAATGACTGCTGAGAAGTCTACAACGAAATCTCCGGCTTCATCTGTTGTTACACTGTTAATCACCGGTGCTGCAACATCTGCCCATGCAGTCTGCTTCTTTTCACCGACTGCTAAGGATACCTGGAAGATGTTTGCTGTTGAACCTGACATATATGCATAGTAGGTCTTGCCTTCTTCCACATCAATTGTAATGGTATCATATGTACTTGCTGAACCTGATGTCTTTGTGTCTTTTACAACACCGTCTGAATCTACAACATAGAAGCTCTTATTAGACTTCTGTGTCTTTTCCATAATTGTCAGCTTACCGTTTTCGGTCGCCGTATACTGTAAGTAGCATCCTGCTGTCGGAACTGCGCCATTATTTGGTGTCGGCTTTACACCTCCTGCCTTTACATAATCTCCTGTTCCAAATGCTTCTGCTCCGGCTGTATCTGTTCCGGTTGTCCAGCCGTCACCCTTTAAGGATAAGCCATTATCCTCTGTTGTTGCTGCTGCCAGTAAGCCTGCTGCATCCCATGTCTTAATGTTGGTTACGCTGCCTACAGTTGCTGCTGTTTCCTCCTGTACTGCTGCTCCGGCATCTGCACTTACTTCTTCTGCCAATACATTGTAAGGTATTAACACACCATACGGTACAGAACTGCTAGCCATCAGTACTGCTGATAAAAGCGCTGCCGCCTTTGTCACCTTTCTTCTCATAATCGTCCTCCTGATTTGTTTTTAGTGTTTTTATAAAAGCATTCCTGAAGCCTCGTATTTTTAGCACATTTTTAAAAAATCACGAACTTTTTAAAAAACTTTTATAAGTTTTCACCAATTGTTTTTATTATATTATTTTTAAATCAGATAGTCAACCATGATTGCAGTTATTTTTGCTACTCAACTACTGATATTTGTCACATTTTTTGTGCATTTTACATATTTTTCACCCTTATATCAATTTATATGCAAATTCTTACATATATCTTTCCCAAAACCGTCTACCGGCAATGCAAAAAGGCTGCCACGAAATTTTTGAATTTCCATGGCAGCCCCGCGGGCTATCAAATTTGAGTAATTATCTTTTTTATCTGCGAATCAGCTTTCTTTTTTTAAGAAATTCATAAGCACCTGCTCCTGCCGCTGCAACTGCTGCCGCAAGGAATCCAAATCCATTGGCTGTATCCCCTGTCTGTACGCCTGTATCCGCAGACTGCTGTGCATTTTCTGATTTCTCTGACACATCACCGGTATTCTCACCCTGCTGTGTTCCTGAACCTGCATCATCCTTCTTTACATCGTCTGTTTTTGTATCATCTTTCTTTGTGTCATCCGGCTTGGTAATATCATCTTTTTGTACCGTTTTATTTTCATAGTATACTGCAAACGGACTGAAGCTGTCTGCCTCAAAACGGATACCTTCACTTGTAAGCTGTGTTTCCAGCTTTTCAATGACACCGGTCTTTTCATTCAGATGATATACAATTACATTAACCTTGCTGTAATCAATTCCTTCTTTATAAGCAAATGTAATCTGGATTTTACCGCTTTCAAGCGTAACTGCCTGACCGTTCTCATCCTGTAATTCAATGTCATAATAATCCACTGTACTTCCGTCAGCAATTAATATTCCACCGGCTGTAAAGCCTTTCATAATTGAGTCAATTACGCTGTTTCCGGCTTTTTCAATGACAACACTGACTTCTCCCGGACTTACGGTTTCACCGGCCGCATTTTTAATTACGGCATTTTCATCAACCGCTACATTCTTAACAACCTCGGCCTTATCAACAACCGTTATATCTGTTTTCGGTTTTTCCTGCTGTGTTCCATACAATGTGGCAGTTCTTGCACTGTAATCATAGTCCCCCATGACTGTGTCCGTCTTAAATTTTGCTGCCTGTGCACTTGTCAGGTATGGGCGCTTATTATTTACTGTATATCCCGGACCGTAAGAACCGTATTCTGCAAATCTTGCATTTTCAGCTAAGTTACCGCTCATGTCGCCGTAAGATGTTTCCAGTGAAATCGCCCTGCCTAAGTAACAGTTCATAAATGTTGTTGAATCATCTGCGCCCCATGGACGTGCCATTCTGTATGCGCCGTCTGCTACGCCTTCTTCTGCAAGGAAGCGGCAGTTGTTAAATACGTATCCGTAAGGTGTGGAAGCATATGTTCTTCCGGCTGTATAGCATCCGTCTGATTTGTATTCTGTATATCTTGCAACAATATCACAGTCTTCAAATACGGAAGTACCTGCACCATAGATAAAGTCAACATTACCTGTAATATAACATTTATTGAAATACTGTCTTGTCACAGCATAATTGCCGTTTTCATCTTTCGTTCTTGTATCAGTCAGCAGGGTATCCTGATAGCCGATTAATCTTACATTAATACATGCTGTCTGGTCAGCCACAATACACAGGGCATCTGCCTGCTGGTCCGAACCGTTTGTATAGTCATATGAATTTTCAACCGTCAGATTTTCTGCTGTGAAGCCTGTTGCTGCCGTATCTACATACATTGCGTTACGGTTCCACATACTGTCTGCATTTCCGTTGGCAACACATACAGAATAGAATAAATGGGTCTTTTCACTGTCCTGTCCGAGAAGACTTACATATGGTGATTTTACTTCAACACGTTCATTATATTCACCATTTTTAATGTAAATTACTTTGGCTTCTGCATTATCTTCCGGCACTGCATTGACTGCTGCCTGAACAGTCTTGTATACCGGCAGTCCATCTGACTCTGCACCGTCTTCGCCTGTATATGCCGCATCTACAACAATATCAACATCCGGGTTTGCAACAAAATTAAATGTCTTTCTTGTCGCATTGCCCTCTGCATCAGTAAATATAACGATAACGTCATTTCTGCCTTTCTTTAATTCAGGTTCAAACTTCATTTCATCGCCCGCACCGACAGTTTTGGTATCTGCCAGCACGTCATTTACATAAAGCTGTGCTGTTCCTGCTTCGTCTGCTGTAAGAACCAGCAGTGCATTATCATCGAAAACAGTATCATTGGACTTATATGCTACTGTCAGTTTTGTTGCTTCATTTTCATATACATAAGCGCCTGTATGGCCGTCTGATGTCAGTACCTGCATCGTTGCTGACGGATTACTTGTATTCTTGTCATTTTTTGCTACAACATAGTAATAATACGGTTCTTCTTCGACAACATCTGTATCTGTAAATGCAATTTCTGCGGTTGTCTTAACCAGCACTGCTTCACCGTCAGAGCCCAGTTTTCTGTACACATCATAAGAAGATGCACCTTCTACGGCATTCCATGACAGTTCTACCTTAGATTTGCTGCCTGCGGCTGTTAATTCCGCCTGTGCAAGTGGTGCCTGATAATCCGTTATTTCAGTTTCTACGGCCGTTCCCATTGTTGTTCCGCCATAAGGCACAATCTTAAACTGATACTTTCCATCGCCGTCCATTCCGGCATAACTGAAGCTGTTCACCTTAGAATCAGAAATCTTTGTATATTCACCGCCATCCTTTGATACATATACGGCGTATTTAATATTGCCTGAGCCTTCTTCTGCAACATCCCATGTAATATTCATGCTCTTTCTGTCAGAAGCTACTTCTGTTGCAGCATTTGTAATCACTGGTGCTACACCGACTGCAACATAATAATCGTTCTGGTCATATACAACCGTACCTTCTGCATTCTTTAAGGTCAGGTTACTGATTTCTGCCGTAACACCTGAAAATGCCAGACCATAGCGTACTGTCTGTCCTGTCTGCAAGTCTGCATAAGACTGTGTCAGGTCAAATTCACCCGGATTTGCTTCTGAACCCATAAGCACCGTTCCATCTGCGCTTACAACTTTCATGCTGGCTGTATTGCCACTCTTTGTGTAAGTCAGTGTATATGTGCCGCCCAGCTCATATCCGTTTGCTGTATCAGTTTTTTTGCCAACCTTTGGAGATCCGCAGTTTCCTGTACCGCTTATTGTTGAAAATGTATGCTGGATCACAATATTTTTCTGGATATGTAATACGTCACACTTCATGGCGCTGCCGGTCTTCGCGTTAAACTGTCCGATGGCAAGACCCTGCTTATCTGTACCGGAATCCAACTTTGTCACTGTAATATCTGCTGAAATCGTCATATCTTCTGATGTTTCCGGGAACAATAAGTAATCCATTCCTTTATCATCTCTGATATTTCCTTTCACTGTTGCGCTTCTTGTATGATTTACGGATAAAATGTTGCCGTTTGCGGAAGTTTCAAAGGAATTTCCGGCATCATAATTTCCTGAGTAATCTTTACTGCTTGACTGTGAGAAGTTCACTTCTCCTGCCTCTGAATCAAAAATCTGCTTTTTAACATCTGCCCCGTCATCCGTTGTATATGCAGAAGTTACCGTTACATCCGAAAATTCTGCAGTTACTCCTTCTGTTGCAAAGAAACCGATTGTCTTTGCGGATAATCCGGAAATTGTCTGTGTCTTTACCTTTTCATCAGAAAAATCAGCTGTCGAAGCAACGTGATAGGTTGCTTTTTCCCCTGAAACTTCTAATTTAATATAAATGTCAGAAGAAGCGGTTGTGACTGCCGTATTGACCTGTGATGCACCGCCGCCTGCTGCTTCTTTATGGTATCCGTAACGGATCTGATTCTTGCTTCCATTTGCAAAATCTGCATACAGTGCTGCACTGGCACTTCCCGCTTCATCTGCGGTATTACGGATTAACAGTCCTGCGTATCCTGCATTGCCGTTATTATTGACGGTCATCTTCGCTGTAATGGTTAAATCTCCTTTACCCTCAAAATAAGCGTAGAATAAATCATCACTTCCTGCTGATTTATCAAATTTTGTACCGGCACCGTTTACCGTCACCGTCTTTGCTGCTGCATCATACGCATAAGTTCCTGTTCCCTCGTGTGTACCTACTTCCTGCGTTTTCCAAAGTGTTGTAAGCGGCTTTGTACTCTGCGCCGTTTCCTCAGCATAAGCTGTTACTCTTCCTGCTGCACTCCCCAAAATAGAATCCACTGTCTGTACCGGTACTGCACTTACAACCAGACATGTTGCCAATGCCATGCTCAGCAGTCCGCTTGTCCTTCTGTTTTTAATCATTGTAAAAAAACCTCCCTTTTTGTTCTTTTCCAAAAGAAAATACATATCTTTTTGCAATTAATTTAATTGTCAAAATATATATTTTCTTTAAGAAAAGAACCCCCTTATTAAGTCACCTCAATAAAGGGGTTCCTTGACTTTTATATTCGTTTATATTCGTCTGAATCCGGTATCATGCCTATGCGTGCTTTCTTTTCTTAGAAACTGCATATACACCTGCTGCGCCAAGCAGTAAGAGGATATAAAGCATCATATTTGCCATATCACCTGTTTCTACAGATTCACTGCCTGTTGTCTTCTGGAATAACAGACCACCTGTCATCTTACCGCTCAAATCAATCTTTGCAGAAGCCTGACCGCCTACAACAGCGCCAGCCTTTGCATTGGCTGTAAGTACCAGTAAGCCGTTCATATTGATTGTATTGTCACTGTTTCTTGTAACCGGAATCGCTGCATATACGTGTGTGTCATAATTCATCTTTGTGTCTGTAGATACAAACCAGTCTGCCGTTACGGCTGTTGTACTATTATTTGTTCCTGCTTCCGTGCAGTTCCAGAAATAGTTGCTTGACTGATATACCTTAGAAGCATCCTGTGTACCCTTGAACTTAAATGTTTCATTCACACTTGTCTTCTGTGTTCTCCATGAAAGAACACCTGTTGCCATAAAATCGGTATTTGCTGCATCATTTGTATACATGGCTACGTTTGAACCGCCATTATTGTATGATGTAGAATTGGTTACTTGAATATCCGGACAGCTGTTAGAATCAATACCCTTTGCCTTGTTATCAAATGCTACGGAATTGATTAACTTGTGGTATCCTGACATACTTGAACCACCCATCTTAAATCCGTTACCGTTGCCGGCATCAGTACCGTCTTCCAGATAACCGTTGCCATAAGCTACACAGTTCTGGATTGTTACAGCACCGATTGAGCCTGTTTCTACCTTTGCAAATAAATCCCATCCGTCATCTGCATTGTTGTATGCGATACAGCCGTCAAATGTATTTCCTTCACCAATTGTCAGCTTTGCTGCAAATCCGTCTGCATCTTCATAACCCTCATCGGCATTGCCGTATGATGTACAATTTAATACTAAGTTGTTGCTTGGCCATTCTTCTTTAGTATCTGTTGATGTAAAACGGCTGATCTGTAAACCGGTGTTACCGTTGTGATAAGTCCGTACGTTATCTACTGTACAGCTGCTTCCGCAAAGTCTGATACCATCCTTTGCATTCGCTGAATTTGTTACATCAAATCCCTGATAATACCAGTGATCACCGGCTAATACCATACCTTCACAGTTCTTGCCGAAATCAAATACCGGTCTGTCTGTAGAAGACTCTGCCGCCATAATGATTGGCTGGCTTTCCGTACCGTCAATACCCGGCTGTACCGTAACTGTTGATTCTAAATTGTATGTACCTGAAAGAAGTACAATCTTCTGTCCAGGTGAAACAAATTTTACTGCTGTGTAAATGTCAATCGGATTTTCCTTTGTACCGACACCGTCTGATGCCGCATCCGGTCCGACATAAATCACGTCACCATCAAACTTGTTGTATGTTACCTTATAAGTAAATGTTGAAGCTTCATAAGAATCCAATACTTCAAATTCACTTGGTCTGTAACCTTCCACCGGTGTCATTGTTACTGTAAATGTATTCTCACCTAATGTTAATGTCGTTTCCCATACATATTTCTGACCGGCTGTTACATCTTCATCTGCAATGACCATTCCGTCTGCTGCAGTAACAACAACGTGACCGTCTGCATTGGCTACATAAGATAACTTGTAGCTTTCTGAATTGGATACAGAAGCAGATGTTACTTTATATGAAGGTGCTACGGTTGTAACCGGCTGTTCTTCTTTTGCTACATCATTTTCAGGTGAAACCGTTGTTAAGTTAATGTCTGTTACGCTAATCTTTGCTGTTCTTGAAGCGAAGAAACCAACATATACATTGTCTTCATCTAACTGTTCCAATGCCTTTGTGTCATAGTATTTCTTTGTCACAGTTTCGCCTGCTTCGTTGGTATAGCTTACGAAATAACCTGTGTTATTTTTCTGAATAGACATCTTAAAGGTTGTCAGCGGATTCTCAACAGTTCCTGTAACATCCTTTGTTGCATTGCCAATCAGATTTCCCGTTACACCAGAGCTTTCCAGTGTTGTCATCTTTGAACTGAATTCATTGTTTACGGTTGCTGTATCGTTTGCTTCCAGCTTAGAAAGGTTTGCCTTTGTAACACCTGTCTTTTCCTGTGAGCCGATACCTAACTTCATTGTTGCCTTTACAGAACCATCCGGTGCTGTTGTGCCGCCCTGCTTAATCGTGTCTAATGCCATGCTGCCATCTGCGTTTACATAGTATTCAACCTTTGTGACAGATGCCATATAGGAGTTGTTCCAGAATACAGAAGAATCACCGTTCTTACCAACTCTGTCGGCTGCCATTAAACCAAAGCCTTCCTGACCGTTTGTCAGTGTCCATTCATCAACTGTTACGGTTGCTGACAATGTAAAGTTCATATTAGAAGGAATGGCTGTATAGTAGAAGGATAAACCGTCTGTAGAAGCCGGTACAATCTTACCCTTGCTGTTTAAATTCCAAAGTGTTACCTTTCCGTCATTTGCACTGCCTTCATAGCCTGCATTCTTTTCATCTGAGCTGACGCCCTGGCCGAATGCTGAAAAAGCCCATACCTGCTGTGCTTCTGCAGTCGCTTTTGCTGTAATCGTTGCAGCTTCTGAAACGGCTGCCGGTAATACTCTGACTGCTGTCAGCTTGAAAGTATATTCCTTGCCGACTGTCAATCCTGAAACGACATATTCTGTTCCTGTTACAGATACAGGCTGTGTAAAGTCTGTTCCGTTTTCGCTGTATGATACTTCATAAGAAGAAGCTTCTGTCACTTCGTCCCATACGAGTGAAACCTTACCGCTGCCCTGGCTTGTTGCACTCTGGAAAGACGGCTTTGCAAGCGGAAGTTCAAAACCCTTAAATTCCTTATCTGTTCCTGTCTTGTCTGCTTCATCTTTTCTTGCTGCTGTAATTGTAAATGTATAATCACCGCTTGCAGCCGGTGTAAACGTAACTACACCTTCTGCTGCATCTTTTGCATAATTTTCTGTGGCTACAACTGTTCCTGCCGTATTCTTCATATCAACGGATACACTGTCTGCGCCGTCATAGCCGATTACCATTGTAAACGGAACTGTAATTTTACCGTCTGCTGCCGTAATCTCACCGATTGCCGGTGCTGCTACGTCTTCCCATGCTTTTCTTGCCGGTCTTTCGCCGCTTGCTGTCTGTTCCGCTGTGAAGCTTAACACTCTGACACCTCTGTTACGGTCTGCATCTTCCGGTGAAACAATCTGATAAGTACCTGCCGGTAAGCTGCTGTATGTAAGCTTTGTTGCGTTTGTTCCCTTAACAATAGTTGTTCCTGCATCTTCTGCAACCGTACTGTTGTCTGCTGTGTTTACAAGTGCAATTGCCGATTCATTCGAACCGCCTGTACTGCTTGCTTCAAAAGATACTGAAGCAGTACCTGTTACAGTAAACTGTAATGCACCGGATGCCTTTGAGCCAAGTTCAATTGCCTTTAATGCACTGAAATCGGAAGAACTCTTTGTTCTGAATGTTGCTGTTCCGACAGTCTTTACATAATCAGAAGCAAAAGCTGTTCCTTCGGCAATTGCTGTCTTATCGGCTGTTACACCGTAATCTGCCGGTGCAAGGTCTGCAACCGCAAACGCATATGTTGTTGTAACTGCGGCAGCTTCTTCTTCCTCAACTGTAATATCAAAGAATCTGCACGCTCTGTTGCGGTCTGCATCTTCCGGTGATACAACCTGATAGGTACCTGCCGGTAATGCTGTATACTTTAACTCGGTCTTTTTTGTTCCTGCTACAACGGTTGTTCCTGCATCTTCTGCAACCACACTGTTGTCCGCTGTATTAATCAGTGCCACTGCGGATTCATTCGAACCGCCCGTACTGCTTAAACCTACTACTACGGAAGAAGCGCTTTCCGTTGTAAACTGCACGGCACCTGTTGCCTTAGATGCCAGTTCGTAAGCCTTTATGCTTCCGTCACTGTTCGTTCTCTGGGTCACTTTTCCTACGATTTTAAAGTACCCGTCATTAAATGTTGTTCCCTCTGCAATCACGGCTTTGTCATCCCCAACTGAAGCCTGCGCTGTTGCATCAAAAGAGTGGACTGTACTTGCTGCTGCCTTCGTTACAGCCCAGTCCATAGGCATAATACCTACTGTGAGTAAAACTGCCATTACGACCGCCATTACTCTTTTTGACTTTTTAGTCTTCATAATTACTCTCCTCTCGTGAAATTAGCCCTATTGTCAATTTTTAATCAAAAATGTAAAATTCGTGTTACATTTTTGTTAAATCTCTCCAATGACACTAATCTATCACAAACATCCCGCCTTTTCTACAAAAAAATAGTGATTTTCGCTCTTGTTTACTGATTATTTTAGGTGTAAAATATAGTATATGTTAATATTACGCAAACACATTATGATTTTTTGTGCATTTTTACCATTTTACATTCAAAAAACATCCGAACAAAATTTTATAAAATTGTTCAGAAACGAGGATTTCTATGGCTGTAACATCACGATTTGAAATTTCCAAAAAGACCCATCAGGCATCTTACCATATGCACTCTGCGCATGCACATTCTTATTATGAAATGTTTTACCTGATCAGCGGCGGGTGCGATTTATTTATCAAAAACAATGTCTACCACCTGACACCCGGCAATATTTCATTTATTCCCGCAGATACGCTGCACCGCACTTCTTACTCAGATGCTGCCCTGCATGAATGTGTATCGATTGAATTTACACAGAGTTATTTAAGTGAGCTGGTTGCAGAATTCGGCACAGTATGGCTGCAAAGCCACCTGTTTTCCAAAATCTTTTATCTGCCGGAGGACTGCCGCAGTGATATCAATGCCATGCTGAGTCTGATTCTTGCCGAACACCAGTCGTCTGATATTTTTTCAAACTGCATGTTAAAAATGTATTTTCAGACCTTGGTCGTGCGTATTTTACGGTATATTAATGATGCTTCAATTCTGATTGTCAACAACAACACGCGCGCCACCGATGAAGCACTCCAGATTGCCGTAGACTATATTAACGAACACTTTAAAAATAATATTACACTGGATGACATGGCAGAACTGCTGCACTTAAATCCTTCGTATTTTTCCAAAAAATTTAAGTCTGCAAACGGTCTGGGGTTTAAAGAATACTTAAATAATGTGCGGATTAATCATTCTGAAAAACTGCTTCTGGAAACCGGCATGAGCATTACGGAAATCGCCTTTGAATGTGGCTATGATAACAGTAACTACTACGGCGATGCCTTTAAGAAAGTAAACGGCGTATCCCCATCGACATTCCGGAAACTGAAAGGGAATATTGTTGACCGGTGATACGGAATACAAGAAATAAAAGCTGCACAGATACTACTTTTTCTGTGCAGCCTTTTTATTTCACTTTACAATTTATTGCCTGTTATTCCTCTGGCGATTCTTCTGCCTTTTCATAGGCTTCCAGAATCACCGCCTGTAACCGTTCTCTTGTCGAGGTGTTGATTGGGTGGGCTACATCCCTGTACTCACCGTCTGACGACCTTCTGCTTGGCATCGCAATAAATAACCCCTTATCGCCTTCGATAACCTTAATATCGTGTACAACAAATTCATCATCTATTGTAACCGATACAACTGCCTTCATCTTTCCTTCTTTGCTGATTTTTCTAACACGTACATCTGTAATATTCATAAGCGCCCCTTCTGCTGCCCCCTGTTGCAGCCATAATCTTTTTGTGTCGTTGCAGTTTTTTAGTAATAAATCGGACTGTTTTCATCAAGAATCAACGGTTCGCCCTCACCCTTGTAATTAGTATTGGCTTTAATGGTACTTCCGCTTTCCACAATGCAGTTCTCCAGATAAGAGTTATCCCCAATATATGCATTATTTAAAATAATGCAATTCTTTACTACACTGTTATTTCCGATATAAATCTTTTTAAACAAAATCGAATTTTCAATTGTACCGTTGACAATGCATCCGCTTGATACAAGGCTGTTGCTGACCTGTGCACCACAGTTGTACTTTGCCGGCGGTAAATCTTCTACCTTTGAATAAATATCCGGATACTGCTTAAAGAAATAATCACGGACATCTTTCTTTAAAAAGTCCATATTGGTTTTATAGTAAGACCTTACGGATGAGATATTGCTCCAATAGCTTTCCAGCTTATATCCGTAAATCTTTTTAATATTCTTATAACGTATCAGAATATCCCTTACAAAATCATGACGGTCTTCTGAAGCTGCCTTTTCAATCAGTTCAATCAGCAGTCTTCTGCGGATTACATAGATTCCTGTTGAAACAGTGGAAAGATTGGTTTCCAGCGGTTTCTCATCGATATCGGTAATCCGTCCTTCCTCTGTCATCGTTACCAGTCCGAAACGGTTAATCTCCGAACGGTCTGTCATTTTCTTGACAACCATCGTAATATCCGCTTTCTTTTCGATATGGTACTCCAGCACTTTATTATAATCCATCTTATAAATACCGTCACCGGATGCGATAACAACATACGGCTCATGGCTTGTCTTTAAGTAATTCAGATTCTGATATAAAGAATCTGCCGTGCCGCGGTACCAGTAGCTGCTGTCTGCTGTAATTGTCGGTGTAAATACGAACAGTCCACCCTGCTTTCTGCCGAAATCCCACCACTTTGATGAACTTAAATGCTCATTTAAAGAACGGGCATTGTACTGTGTAATAACAGCCACTTTATTAATACGGGAATTGGACATATTACTTAATGCAAAATCAATTGCCCTGTAGCTTCCCGCAACCGGCATTGCCGCGATTGCCCTCTTTTTTGATAAATCTTTCATCAGTTTGTTATTGCCACCGGCCAGAATAATTCCTATTGCTTTCATACATTATCACCTGCCTTAATTATGATGCCTCCGCTTGCAAGCTGCCCTTCCTGATAATCATCAATGGTCGTCTCGCCGGAAATAGCTGTATTCTTACCTACTGTTACATTGTCCGGGATAACGGAACATTCACCGACTGTAACAAGGCCTGAATTATAAATTTTTGGTTTAAATACATTCTCTGCTTCTTCGCCTGCCCCAAGTTCAACATGGCTGCCAATCTGAACATCTTCTGCAATAATCGACTTTGTAACAATACTGTCTTTTCCGATAACTGAATTGTTCATAATAATTGAATCACGTACCACCGTGCCTTCTTCTATGACGACGCCGGCACCGATAACGGAATTATAAACCTTTCCGTAAATTTCCGTTCCATCACCGATAATACTCTTTTCTATGTAAGCATTTTCCCCGATATACTGCGGCGGAATCGTATCCGTGCGGGTATAAATCTTCCAAAATTCTTCATACAGGTTAAACACCGGGATAATATCAATCAATTCCATATTTGCTTCCCAATAAGAACTGAGTGTTCCGACATCTTTCCAGTATCCGTTGTACTCATACGCAAAAATGCGTTTATTGTTCTCGAAGCAGTACGGAATAACATGCTTGCCAAAGTCACATTCATTCTGGTCTTTCAGCTTGATTAAAGCTTCCTTTAATACCTTCCAGCTGAATATGTAAATACCCATTGACGCCAGATTGCTCTTTGGCTGCGTCGGTTTTTCCTCAAATTCTGTAATGCGGTTATCTTCATCTGTTACCACGATACCAAAACGGCTCGCTTCTTCCATCGGAACCGGCATTGCGGCAATCGTAATATCCGCATTGTTCGCCTTATGATAATCCAGCATGATTTTGTAGTCCATCTTATAAATATGATCTCCTGACAAAATCAAAACATAATCGGGATTATACTGTTCCATATACTCCAGATTCTGATAAATGGCATTGGCTGTTCCTGTATACCACTCACTGTTTGAACTCTTTTCATACGGCGGAAGTACAGTTACACCACCGACATTTCTGTCCAAATCCCACGGAATACCAATACCGATATGCGAGTTCAGTCTTAACGGCTGATACTGTGTCAGCACACCTACCGTATCAATGCCTGAATTAATGCAGTTACTCAATGGAAAATCGATAATCCTATACTTTCCACCAAAAGATACCGCAGGCTTCGCTACCTTTGCAGTCAGCACTCCCAGTCTGCTGCCTTGTCCCCCTGCCAATAACATGGCAATCATCTCTTTTTTAATCATGCTATCACCTCTGATGTTATAATAATAAACCTGTTTTGATAAAACAATTATATCATATGTGACTCATTAAGTAAAAAGAATTTTGTAAAATTCTAAATATTTTTATCCTTTAATAAAACAATTACACTTGTATATAACACATACGCAATACAATTTACATTTTATGCGGATATTTTCAAATAATACCTATTTTTCCGATATAATTTAAGATGTCAAGGTCATAATCCTTATCACCGCGATGCGCTCGCGCAAGCGCGGCTGTAAGGATTCATGACCCGCCCAGTATTCGCATAAAAGTGAAGCGAATGCTTCACGATATGCGAATACTGGGCAGGATTGTGAGAGTGCGCAGCACGGAGCAATCCATATGACATCTGTACCGTAAATATTATGTCAGCACCGGTGAAAATAAAGTTTGAATTTTTCCGCAATACGTTTATAATATGATTGTATGATGTTTTTCATCTGCTATATTTAATAAGAAAGGATTCAACCATGTATCATATTAATTTTAATAATCCTATTCATGTACATTTTATCGGTATTGGAGGAATCAGCATGAGCGGTCTTGCACATATACTGCGGGATAAGAATTTTACCGTATCCGGCTCAGATGCTGCTGAATCTGCACTCACGAAAGAACTTACTGCCGCAGGCTGTCATATTGTATACAGCCAGACGGCTGACAATATTACCAGTGACATTGACTTAGTAGTCTACACAGCTGCCATCAGGGACACCAATCCTGAACTTTCGGCAGCAAGAGCTGCGGGTATTCCTACGATTACCCGTGCCGAACTGCTCGGACAGATTATGACCAACTACAAAACTGCTGTCAATATCGCCGGTACACACGGAAAAACAACGACAACTTCCATGCTGACGGAGATTTTAATGGCAGGTAACTGTGACCCGACCATTTCTGTCGGCGGTATTTTAGACAGTATCGGCGGTAATATCCGTGTCGGACAGTCCGGTATTTTTGTAACAGAAGCCTGTGAATATACCAACAGCTTCTTATCCTTCCACCCGACCATGAACATTATTTTAAATGTCAAGGAAGACCACCTCGATTTCTTTAAGGATATTGACGATATCCGTCATTCCTTTAAGCTGTTTACGGAAAAGCTTCCGGCAGACGGTACTTTAATTATCAATACCGATATTGACAATTACGAATACTTCTATCAGGACACTTCCTGTGAAGTCATTACTGTCGGTTCTGACCCGGCTAAGAGCATGTACAGCGCTGCAGATATTGCTTTTGATGAAATGGGCTGCTGCACGTACACCCTTTTAATAGAAGGAACACCTTCCGGCCAGATTCATCTTTCTGTTCCCGGCGTGCATAATGTATACAATTCTCTTGCCGCCATTGCCGCCGCAAAAAAGCTGGGACTTTCACTTGAAGTGATTGCCACCGGTCTTTCAGGTTTTCACGGTACAGAACGCCGCTTTGAAAAGAAAGGCGAATTTAACGGTGTCACAGTTATTGACGACTATGCCCACCACCCGGATGAGATTAAGGCAACGCTTGCTTCGGCTGCCCATTATCCGCACAAAACCGTCTGGTGTGTATTCCAGCCGCATACGTATTCGCGTACCAAAATTCTGCTCACGGAATTTGCAGAAGCGCTTTCCCACGCAGATAAGGTTGTTCTTGCCGATATTTATGCTGCAAGAGAAACGGATACACTGGGCATCAGCTCTCTTGATTTAAAACACGAAATCGAAAAACTGGGCAAAGAGTGTTTTTATTTTGGCTCTTTTGAAGAAATTGAGAAATTTTTATCAAAAAATTGTATCAACGGCGATTTGTTGATAACTATGGGTGCCGGAAATGTCTATCAAATCGGGGAAGCCTTGATTTCTCAATAATTTCAGTAAAATAGTTTGGTTTTCAACATAGTTATCCACATTATCCACATACTTAATCACATTTTTGTTGATTCTGTGTGTGGATTTCCTGTTTATAAGGACTTGTCCACAATTCCGCTTTTTACACGCATTTCATTTTTCTTTTACAAGTTATCCACATTATCCACAATATCCCCAGTGGATAACCCTGTGTTTTCCACCTGTTGATTTTGTTTTGGTGTGTGTTATAATGAAGAAACTGAATTGATAAGGAAGTTTTTTGTATGAATACAATTACATTACATATGGAAAACCGTGCGGATAACACCGCCGTTTCCAATTATTTTATTGACACCTTAATGCCACAGGCAAATGGTGAATTTGTAAAAATATATTTGTATCTTCTGCGTTGTGTGTCTGCCGGTCACATTTCTTTATCTGTGTCTGAAATGGCAGATTTATTCAACCAGACGGAAGCCGACATTCTGCGCGGGCTGCGCTACTGGGATAAAATGAATGCCCTGCGCTTAAATTTCAGCCCGGACGGCATGCTGACCGGCATCTCCTTTACGGATTTATCTGCTTCGTCCGCTTCCAGGGAGGCTGACCCCCGCTATGCAGACAATTCTGTCATGCCAAATGCCATCGTAAACAGTCCGGCTGTCAATACTGCCGTGTCAGCTTCTGCACCTCACACTATGACATCCGCTGTGGCTCCTCTGATGGAAACGGCAGCCGCAAAAGAAACCGCCGGTCCGGAATCCTATTCCATGACCCGCATCAGCGAATTTAAACTTGGCGATGAAAATTTTGCCATGCTTTTATTCGCCGTAGAAGAATACATGGGCGAACCTCTTGGTTCTTCTGCACTTCAGCGGATTGCCTATTTTTACGACACCTTAAAACTGCCCGCAGACCTGATTGAATATCTGGTCGGCTACTGCGTACAAAAGGGTCATAAGAGTATGCGCTATATTGAAAAAATTGCTGCCAGCTGGGCAGAAGCCGGAATTACTTCCGTCAAACAGGCAAAGCTTGAAACAGCAAACCACAATATGACCATTTACTCCGTGATGAATGCCTTTGGCATCGGAAGCCGCGACCCCGGACAGCGGGAACGGGAGTTTATCACCAAATGGACGGACACGTACTGCTTTGATGCCGATATGATTATTGAAGCCTGCAACCGCACTTTAAAGGCAACGCATCAGCCGAGTTTTGAATACGCAGACTCTATCCTTACCAAATGGAATAAGGCAAATGTAAAAACACCCGAAGATATCCGCAAATCAGATGCTGAATATGAACTGCTGCGCAATCAGAAAAAAGCAACCAATGCAGCTTCTGCTCCCGGCACGAATAACAACCGTTTTCACAATTTTCACCAGCGTGATACCGACATTGACAGCTTAGAGAGCGCTTTAATCAGCAATAACAGCTAGAAAGGACAAGGTTATGGCACTTACCAATTCCCAACATGATGCAATTATGCGGACTTACGATGCGATCCGCACCGAAAACCGGCATATCCAGAATGAACGGTATGCGCAGGTGACTGCCGCATGTCCTGAAATTGCCCAAATCGAAGACGATATTATCGGGCTTTCCATGCAGGCGGCGGCAGAAATGTTAAAAAATCCGGATTACAAGACCGCCTACCGGAAAAAGCTTTCAGAACTTGCAGACCGTAAAGCCGCCTGTCTTGCCGCTCTTGGCAGACCTGCAGACTATTTAGAGCCTGTCTATACCTGTCCGAAATGCAAGGATACCGGCTATATCGGTCAGCATAAATGTGCCTGCTTCACCAAAAAAGCCATTGAGCTGGTGTATCACGATTCTAATTTAAAAAATATCATCACGACGGAAAATTTTGATACCTTTTCCTATGAATGGTATGATAAAAAAACGCCGATTCCGTCCATTGGGCTGACACCCTATAATAATATGCAGAATATTGTGTCCATATGCCACCGCTTTGTGGATGAATTTGACACCACCTATGATAATCTGCTGCTTTTTGGCGATACCGGTGTTGGAAAGACTTTTTTAACCAACTGTATTGCAAAGGAACTGCTCGATTCTTCGCACAGTGTCATTTACCTGACTGCCGTGGAATTGTTCCAGTGCTTTGAACAGCAGGATTTTAACAAGCCGGATACATCTGATACGGCAATTGACAGCAGCTACATTTTAGACTGTGATCTGCTCATTATTGATGACCTCGGCACGGAATTTGCCAACAGCTACACCAGTTCCCGCCTGTTTTACTGTATCAATGAACGGATTCTCAGAAGAAAAAGCGTGGTTATCTCAACCAACCTTTCGCTCTCAGATATCCGCAACATGTATTCGGAGCGAATTTTTTCGCGCCTCACCAGTGCTTATAAGCTGTTAAAGCTTGCGGGTGCCGATATCCGTCTTTTGAAAAAAACAGGGCAAAAACCTTAGGAAATCATTGACTTATCGGCAAAGAATGATTATATTTTATATTGTGTTAAATACAAATTTGTATCGTATTATACTAATGGAGGATTTTAATTATGCCACGAGACGAACGTCACACACAAACTATTCCATATGGTACCTTAGGTATCGTTCCTTTAGCCAGCTGCTCAGAATTAGGCAAAAAGGTAAATAATTATCTTGTTGACTGGAGAGAACAGCGCGACCACGAAGATGAATCTACACTCGCTTTCAGCGGATATAAAAGAGATTCTTATATCGTAAGTGCAAGCACCCCTCGTTTTGGTTCCGGTGAAGGAAAGGGTGTTTTAAACGATTCCGTACGTGGATATGATTTATATATCATGGTTGACGTATGTAATTACAGCCTTGAATATTCTTTATGCGGTTATAAGAACCATATGTCACCGGATGACCACTATGCAGATTTAAAGCGTGTTATCGCTGCTGCCGGTGGTAAAGCACGCAGAATTACCGTTATTATGCCATTCCTGTATGAAAGCAGACAGCATAAACGTTCAGGACGTGAATCCTTAGACTGCGCACTTGCATTAAAGGAACTCACAGATATGGGTGTGGATAACATCATTACATTTGATGCACATGACCCGCGTGTACAGAACGCAATTCCGTTAAAGGGATTTGAATCCGTTTCTGCTACGTATCAGTTTATTAAATATCTTTTACTGGGTGTTGACGATTTACACATCGACAGCGACCATATGATGGTTATCAGCCCGGATGAAGGCGGTATGGGACGTGCTGTTTACTTTGCAAACGTCCTCGGTCTGGATATGGGTATGTTCTATAAAAGACGTGACTATACAAAGATTGTCAACGGACGTAACCCGATTGTTGCCCATGAGTTCTTAGGCTCTAACGTAGAAGGAAAAGATGTTGTCATCATCGACGATATGATTTCTTCCGGCGAAAGCATGATTGATGTTGCTGCTGAATTAAAGAGAAGAAAAGCAAAGAGAGTCTTCTGTGCGACAACCTTTGGTCTGTTCACAAATGGATTTAAGAAATTTGATGAAGCTTATGAAAACGGCGTTATTGACCGTGTTCTTACAACGAACCTTGTATACCAGCCGGAAGAACTGCTTTCTAAGCCTTGGTATATCAATGTAGATATGAGCAAATACATTGCTTTATTAGTTGATACGTTAAACCACGATTCTTCTATCAGCAACTTATTAAGCCCTGTTGAAAGAATCCAGCAGCGTGTTAAGGAATACAACGAAACACATTACGGCAAGTAATATTAATGTATGCAGGCTTTGGGCGCTGCCCGGCAAAAAGGGATAGGAAAATGTTGATTCACATTTTCCTATCCCTTTAATTTATGGCTTGTTCGATTTCTCATCTACCCGCATCAACGGACGACTTTGTGCCGCTGTCGGCACAAAGTGTTATGTGAACAAGCTTTGATTTATGGCTTGTTCACATTTACCACTCTCCGCGTGCCGTTGCATCGGGATCGGTTCTTGTCGTGGCGTCAATATCGCCATACTGCATCGGTGCCGTTGTCTTTGGCTGTGCCGGTGCTGTCGTCCATCGCTGATACGGTGTTGTTGTTGGCACCTGTGCTGTCGTGGACGGAACCTGCTGCGGTGTTACCTGTTCAATCCCTGTCGTTTCCATTTCCGGCACAATTGCTGTAGTTTCCTGCGGTAAGGATTGCGTTTCCTCCTGTACTGCCGCTGTCGTCTCCGGTTGTGTTGTCTGCTGTGTAACCGTACTGAAATCTGTTACAGGCAGATTGGTATGCACCGCCGTCATAAAATCTTTAAAGATTGCATTGACACGGCTGTTGACACCGGACATTTCTTTTGGATAATCGTATCCTGCCCATACCGTTGTGGTGTAATACTTGCTGTATCCGCAGAACCACACATCTTTGCTGGCATTTGTCGTTCCCGTTTTTCCGGCAACAACTGCATTTTCCACATTGGCTGATGTTCCCGTACCGCTTAATACAACTTCCCTTAACATCTGTGTCATCATGCGCGATGCACTTTTATCATAAACCTTGCTGTCACGGTTCGTTTCATTGACAACCGTTTTATTGGAAGCATTTACAATAAGACGGATACAGGTTGCTTTTCTGTATACACCGTCATTGGCAAGTGCTGCATATCCGCCTGCCATTTCTTCCGTTGTCACACCATACGTAAAACCGCCTAATGCACCGGCATTGTAATCTTTATCCACCCAGATTTTATGAAATCCCATTTTTATTAAAAAGGAACTTCCCGTCTTTGGCGTAATCTGCTGATAAATGTTCCATGCAACCGTATTTTTAGACCATTTTACGGCATCTGTCAACGTCATCTCTCCGGCATAGCTTGCATCGGCATTGGCAGGACCGCCGTCAATCTGCGAATCGGTAACCTTCGTATCCGGCGTATTGCCAAGCTGCAAATACGGTGTGTAGACATTTAACGGCTTAATACAACTGCCCGGCTGGCGGTAACTCTGATACGCACGATTTAAAACATAGCCCTTGATGTCTTCCTGACTGCGCGAACCGACAATCGCCACCACATTTCCGGTGCTGTTATCCACACACGTTGCCGCTCCCTGCATACTGTATACACCTTCCGAAGACTTTTCCGTATATGCCGCCAGATTGTTATCTACTGCCTGCTGTAACTGATTTTGTATATTCATATCAATGGAGGTGTAAATGCTGTAGCCACCGCTTAAAAGCTTCTGCTGACACATATTGTAAAATGTATCATACGTAGCTTCATATGCATTATAATCGTCTTCCGAACTGAAATTATAACGGAAGGTAAAGCCCGATACACTCATCAGCGATTCGGTTGCACAGTGCCTTGCATACGTTACAACCGAATTGTTAATCTCCTCTGTCTGATGCGGATTTAAGACAACTTCTTCTGTTTCAGCCATATAGCGGTCGAGCGAACCAATATCATCCGCCTCGTAAAGCTGCTGTAAAATGAGGTTTTTACGCTGGACGGTATTGTCATAATTTGTCAGCGGATTATAGCGTGTCGGATTGTTGGGAATCGCCGCGATAAAAGTCTGTTCCGCAAGCGTAAGCTCTGACACGGATTTGTCAAAATATCCTCTTGCCGCAGCTTCCACGCCATAATATCCGTTTCCGAAATAAATATTGTTCAGGTAAAATTCCAGAATCTGATTCTTACTGTACTTCTTTTCCAGACCGACCGCAATAAAAATCTCTTCAACCTTACGCTGCCATGTCACTTCCTGCGACAGGAAAATATTTCTTGCAAGCTGCTGGGTAATGGTACTTGCCCCCTGCGCAATATCATTGCTTTTCTGATTAATCACAATGGCACGCAGAATTGCCTTGATATCATAACCGGAATGTTTATAAAACTGGCGGTCTTCCATGACGACAAAGGAATTGACCAGTGTCACCGGAATCTCCTGATACGACACATAATACATATCCTTTGTATTCTTCATTGTGCAGAGCTCCTGGTCATTCGTATCATAGATAATCGTTGTCTTTGAATCTTTAAAGGTACTGACCGAGCTTGCCGCTACATAAGAATCCGCCGCACGTTTTAAACGCACAACCGTAATCACTTTTGGAATCAGATAAATGAGTCCCGCAAGCACCGCAAGCACCAAAACTGCCCGTATGATTTTCTTAAACTTTTTCATGCAAACCTCTCATTAGTGTTTCATTAATAAATCCGATGTTTCATCCTTCTTAAAAATCATCTTATCTGAGTAACGCACCGTGATATTATTCACATTAGAAACCGCTTTTTTTAACACAAGAATCACCTCGGTCTTTCGGTTGGTCGTTGAAATGGTATCAATAACCAGACCGTCACTGGTGCTGTTTTCTTCCCGGTTAATCAGCTGATCCATCGTTGTTTCTGAAAAACTGCCGTCTGCATTTTTCACAACACGGTACAGATTCACACGCAGCTTATCGACAATCGCATTAGACACATAAATGCCCGGCTCATTATATTCTTTCTGCATCGTATAATCCGATGCCATAATATTCACCTGATACATCGGGAAAAAAGTATTGCCGTCGCCTTCGGATACAATGTCCTCTGCATCAGCAATGCCATAAATAAAATCTGAATTAATGTAGCCCAGCACCTTGAGCTTTTCACCCGCATCTGCACGAATGGTATAATCCGTGCCATCCTGCATATTGAAAATGCGGATACTGTCCGTATCATATTGCGAATGATTTTCGCTGTATGCAATCATATTTCTGCCTTTAGAAACGGCATACGTTCCCTGTGCCAGCCCTGAAACTTCTGTCATGACTTCACGGCTGATTAAATTAATGGCATACAATGTATCGTCAATTAAAATATAAAACAAATTGTTGTCATTCACATAAGCAATGCCGCCAATGCGTTCTTCCATACTCTCATAGGAAACATCTACCGGCAGATACAGTTCTTCCTGCACCACATTTTCCCCATAATTATACGAACACAGCGAAATGCCCATTTCCCCTTCGTGTGCACCACGGCTCATGTAGCCGCAGATCAGAAAATAAAGGCTGCCTTCGTCCGATACGCTCATAATGCGGATTTCATGCTGGCTGCCGCGTTCCCGGATATTGTCCGAATCCTCTGCATCAAATGAAAAGACCTTTGTTAATTCTGAATTGTCCGAATCCAGTTCCCAGAGTGTATTCCGGCTGACAAATGCCGTATACTGCCCATTATCACTTGCCTGCGCCATCACATCCGTATCCGGCTGTATACCCAGATTAATTTTGGAGGATGACAGAAAATCATTCTGACCGTCAAAATACTGCCCTGCCTCACGCTCATAATCGAGCAGATACAATTTACTGCCGGACTGGCGTATTTTATAGTAATCTTTTACACGATATGTATCATAGGAATCATTATCATTTTCTGCACCCACCATATAATCTATTGTAATTTCTGCCGTTTCCTGACCAATCTGTGTAATTGAAGGAATTCTGTCACTTTCAATAAACGGTCCTAATTCACCCCAGCCAACCTGTGACTGCTTACTGTGAATATTGACCTTTCCGAAATTGGAATTATCTCCGGAAGATGTCGTTTCCAGATACTGTGTCAGATTTTTCAACTGTGTCTGGTCATACGCATAGCTGTTGAGTTCCAGCACATAATTCAATTTATCCTGCACCTGAAAATCCGTACCGCTGATAATCCGCGTGTAATAATAAATTTCTTCCTGCTTTTTTGTCGATATCGTAACCTCTAACAGATATTCTTTATTGTTATCAATCAGATTCTTAATATTAAGCACAACATCTGCACGACTTTCGTCCTGCGTATAATCTTCTACTTTTGTATTTTCAATCAGCGATAAATCGCTTAAATCTCTTACCTTGTACGAAACACCCTCTAATTCCTGTCCATACAAATCCACTACAACGGACAATTTCTTATCTGTCGGCAGCGGTGTCAGTGTTTCTCCCATCATTGAAGCATCGACTTTCTGTGTATAACCGTATAACCGGTTAAACAACTGGCCTTCTTCGGTCTGCATCATAACGACCGGAAGCGTTGCCTGTGTCATTGTCATTGTCGATATGGCTGACGTCTCATAATTCATGGATATAAATGTAACCACGACAGTTACCATAAATGCGACTGCCAATATAATATATTTATATGTAGCATTTTCCCTGTTGTCCATAACTTAATCCTTTCCATTATCCATCTGCGGCCTATTCGCTCAGCAGTTTATTTAAGGTCAGATTCAAATGGAGTGCTTCCTCCATATTTTTCAATGCTTCTGCTGCATTTTCACTGTCTTTTCCGGTATAAACCGCACGAATCAGCAGATTTTTCGGTGTATGTTCCATATCAATAAATTCCAGTATCTGTGTGTCATACCCTTTTGCTGTCAGAAGATTTTCCCGTACGGCATCCGTCATAATTGCCGCCATGCGTTCTTTTAAGATACCATACTGCAACACCGGCTGTAACAGTTCATTTTCCATCATTCTGTTGGCTTCATGCTGGCAGCACGGTACGGATAAAATGACTTTTGCGCCCCACTGCACGGCTTTAGCCAGCGCATAGTCCGTTGCCGTATCACACGCATGCAGTGTCACCACCATATCAACCGCATCAACATCGGTATAGGATGCAATATCCCCGACAAGAAATGACAGCTTTCCGTAGCCGTATTTGTCCTTTAACTCATTACAGTGTGCAATGACATCTTCCTTTAAATCCAGCCCGATAATACGGATATCATAGCCTTTCAGTTCCTTTAAATAATAGTACATGGCAAAGGTCAGATAGGACTTTCCACAGCCAAAATCAATAATCGTCTGCTCCCGTTCTTTGCTTAACTGCGGCAGAATGTCTTCAACAAATTCCAGAAAGCGGTTAATCTGACGGTATTTATCATACTTCTGCCGTACAATTTTACCCTCTTTGGTCATAACGCCCAGATCAATCAGAAATCCAACCGGCGTTCCTTCCGGCAGAATGTAACGCTTGGTACGGTTGTGCGACAAATCCCTCTGCACCCGGACTTCCTTACATTTTTTGTATTTCACGGTCTGACTGTGCTTCCCGGACAAAATCTGTGCCGTTGCATCGGTCATGGTAAACTGTGCCTGCTTGTAGTCCTCCTGCATCCAGTCTGTAATCTTCTTTTTCAATTCGTCTTTTTTATAATTCTTATGAAATACTTTCCTTCCGATAAACTCTGAAACCTGATATTCTATGTTATCTTTCATGGCAACCGGACGTACCTTTATCTTTACCGGAAGTTCTTCATTTTTCTTTTTTAATCCGCTGATTGTCAAATCAATCAAGTTCTTCTGGATGCACTGTTCAAGTAATTCTTCTATCGTCACTGATTTGTTCCTCTTTTACTTTCAAATATTGATGAATAGTTTTATTTTAATCTGTTTACCAAAAAACTACAAGCCTAAATGCAGATTTTCATAGTCTGCCGTTTAGTAATCCTGCATATTCATCGGTGTCGCAAGATACACCGTGGTTTCATTTTTTTCTTCGTCATATCCGATGCAGATATTGACATTCACCTTGTCTTTTCCTATCATAATATAATTTTTAATTCCTTTGTTATATGCGTATACCGTATACACATCTTCCATATGACGACCGACACTTAGCTTTGCATTCATCATATCAAGCATATTCTGTGCAAACTGCTCTTTCTGCGTATCGGTAAGCGCCCCGTGAATCTGTCCCTTTAAATTGACATTGACTTCCGTATCAATCTGCATTTCTTCCATTATCTGACGAATGAGCTTCTCATATGTAAAAGAAGCATCTACCGTATTTTTTAATGTCACACCGATGTAAAGGTACTGCTCGTACTCCACATTTTCCTGATGAATCGTTATAAATCTGCAAAGAACACTGCCGTTTTCACCGTTTTGGGAAAGCTGCATTGTTTCCACATTGTCCCGGCTTGTCTGTTCTATCGTATACCGGTTAATCCCTATTTTTTCTGCCGCCTTTTCCAGGATAATCTCTTTTGCCGTATCCGTAAGCTCCATACTGCCATATTTGCCATATGCAGAAATATCTGCGCACACTTCCTTGTAGGATGCACTGCCAAACGCACTTAAAACATTTTCCTGCACACCCGTCTGCGGCATATTCCAAAATACCCTCGCCGCCGCTATCAGCCACAAAATTCCCGCAATAACAACCGCGGTCTTTTGCAGCAAAAATCCCGCCTTTCTGTGTGTTGTCCTATTTATATTTTCTTGTTTCTTCCTGTTTTGTTTCTGTCCGTTTTTTAAAATCGTATCCTGTATTTTATAACAGATATAATCCCAACAATCCCTGAACATAAATAAACCTCCCAACTTATGGTATTCTTAAGTATCGCCATAAATTGGAAGGTTTATACATTTATTTAGCGTACTGCACCCAGTCGTGCAAGAGAACGCTTTAACGCTGCTTCCGCACGCACCACATCAATCTGCGGATCGTTGCTTGAAAGTCTGCGTTCAGCTCTTGTTTTGGCTTCATTGGCACGATTTACATCGATTTCCTCCGGCCACTCTGCAATTTCTGCAAGGACCGTTACTTTATCCTGTAAAATTTCAACAATTCCGCCGTGTACAGCAGCTTTTTTTACATCACCATCTACATGAATATTCATAACACACGGTACCAGTACTGATGTAAGAGGAATATGTTCTGCATATACACCAATCTCACCTTCCGTTGTGGAAAGCTCTACCATTGTTACATCATCATTGTAGAATACTCTGTCAGGCGTGTTTACCAACAGCCTGAATGTCTTCATATCTGCCATTGATTCCTCCATTCTTACCCGTGTCGTTTAACCTGTTACAGATTATTTACACTTTGCAAGTACGTCATCAATATTACCGCAGTTTAAGAAGTAACTTTCAGGAATGTCATCATACTTACCTTCGATGATTTCCTTAAAGCCCTGAATTGTTTCACTAATCGGCACATATCTTCCTTCCAGACCTGTAAACTGTCCGGCTACGAAGAATGGCTGTGACAGGAATCTCTGTACTTTTCTTGCTCTTGATACGACCAGCTTATCATCCTCTGAAAGTTCGTCCATACCAAGGATTGCGATGATATCCTGCAATTCTTTGTACTTCTGTAAAATTTCCTGAACTGCTCTGGCTACCTTATAATGTTCTTCACCTACAATACGTGGGTCAAGGATTCTGGAAGTAGACTCAAGCGGGTCTACA
>ERZ773204.304-NODE-304-length-41681-cov-4.067242_pt1 | contig 41681 bp, 36 predicted proteins | sample MGYA00581007_ERZ773204 | MGnify/ENA primary metagenome ERZ773204 (study PRJEB29015, sample SAMEA2737757) | human gut metagenome | biome: human gut; feature: human-associated habitat; material: faeces | place: China | collected 2012 ... | reverse complement strand
TGCCCCTATCAATGCCTCCAACGCATCAGAAGTAAGAGACTCTCTGTATCGTCCCCCGGTATTTTCTTCACCCTTTCCTAACAGCAAGTAAGAGCCTAAGTTCAATTCCCTTGCGCAAAACGCCAATGACGGTTCACAGACAATACTTGCTCTTGTTCTTGTCAGTTCTCCTTCCGGCATCTTTTTATTTTCAAAAAATAAAAATTCACTCGATACAAGTTCTAATACAGCATCTCCCAAAAATTCCAAACGTTCATTACACTCGTTCTTCTCCATATGTTTTTCATTGGCATAAGAACTGTGACGCATTGCCTGACAGAGCAAATCAAATCGTTGAAATTTATATCCTATCTTCTTTTCTAATTCTTTTAATTTTTGTCTCATATTTCTCCCTCATAAAATGAAAAAGCCCTCAAGGGCTTTTTCTGTTATTGACTAATTAATAGCGTTTTTAATTTGCTCTACTGCATCTCCTACAGTAACAATTTTTTCTGCGTCTTCATTCTCAATTTCAATATCAAAGGCTTCTTCAATTCCCATAATGATTTGGAAAATATCTAATGAATCTGCCCCTAAATCGTCTACGAAAGTAGTATCCATTGTAATTTCCTCCGGCCCTACATTTAATACATCTTCAATAATTGCTTTAATTTTTTCAAATTCCATAGTTAATCCTCTCTTTTCTTATATCTTATTCAGTTTTTTTCTGAATGGTTTCTTTAATCTTGTCATTAATATTCTGTTCCTTGAATGTGACACATTGAATAATGGAATTTGCCACTTCTTTTGCCGTGGAATTTCCATGTGTTTTTACAACTAATCCATTTAAGCCCAATAATGGAGCACCGCCATATTCACTAGCGTCGAATTTCTTCAAGGTTTCCTTCAAAGCCGGTTTTACTAATAAAGCGCCCATTTTACTGCGGGCATTTGTCATAAGCCCTTTTTTAATCTCGCTTATTAATGCCGAACCGACACCTTCAAATAATTTTAAAATAACATTTCCCACAAATGCTTCGCAGACAATGACATCAGCCTTCCCATATGGAATCTCTCTCGCCTCTATGCTGCCGATGAAGTTAATGTCTTCACACTCTTTTAATAAAGGAAACGTCTCTTTCACTAAAGCATTGCCTTTCTCCTCCTCAGCTCCTATGTTGACAATGGCTACTTTCGGATTCTCAATTCCAATAACATTTCTCATGTAAATAGAGCCCATCTTAGCAAACTGAACAAGGTGCGATGGTCTGGCATCTACATTTGCCCCGCAATCAATCAATAAAGAAACTCCTTTTTGTGTTGGAATAAGCGGTGCCAACGGTGGTCTTTCTACGCCTTTGATGCGGCCTACAAGAACCTGTCCGCCCACAAGAATAGCTCCTGAACTTCCGGCAGAAACAAACGCGTCTGCTTTCCCATTCTTTACCATATTCATCGCTACCACAATAGAAGAATCTTTCTTTCTGCGAATCGCCATCACCGGTGGTTCTGCCGTTTCAATAATCTCTGTTGCATTGACAATAGAAATCTGTTCTTTTGGATATTCATACTTATTCAGTTCTTCTTCAATAACATTTTCCTGACCTACAAGAAATATATGAATATCCTGTCTTTTCGCTACGACATCTATCGCTCCCTGAACAATCGCTCCGGGTGCATTGTCACCGCCCATAGCATCTAATGCAACTTTTGTAATTTCAGACATGATTCTACCTCCTAATTGCTAATGCTAATTTTACTAAACATTACCTTAAAAAGCAATACCTAATTTTCAGACAGAAAAAGCGTGAGTTCACAGTATAAACTCACGCTTTTCAGGCATAAATACCTATTAGTCAACTGAAATAATTTCTTTTTTGTTGTATGATCCACATGCTTTACATACGCGATGAGGCATCATTAATTCTCCACATTTGCTACATTTTACTAAATTTGGAGCACTCATTTTCCAGTTTGCTCTTCTTTTGTCTCTTCTTGCTTTAGAAGATTTATTCTTTGGACAAATTGACATAGATTACACCTCCTTAAAATTCTTAAACACATCGCGGATAACTGACATTCTAGGGTCAAGACTCGTATCTTCACAGTCACAAGTTCCCTCATTTAGATTTTGACCACATACGTTGCAAATGCCTTTACAGTCATCGCTGCATAGAATTTTCATTGGCCATTCTATCAAAATCTCATTATAGAGTAATTTGTCTACGTCTAAATGATATCCGTCAATATAATTCTTTTCATCTAATTCGTCTTTCTGTGCATCAGTTGATTCACACAAATCAACAGTCTTCTCAAAATCCAGTCTAAATTCCGTTGGAACGTCTTTCAAACAACGGTCACATGGAATTGCAATAGTCAGTTCCACATTTCCTTTTATGAAAAGTTCTCTTCCCTTTATATGTTCAATTACAATATGAAGGTTCCCCTTCTTTGTAATAGGAAAAGTACCTAATTCACTTCGAAAATCTTCCATCTCAACAAGACAGTCTTTCTCGATAGTCTTATGATACTCAGACAAAACATCTGATAGGTTAATTAACATAGTGTTACTCCTATTCATACCTAAACTATTATATCATGTAAAATAGATTTGTCAATTCATTCTTAAAATTTTTTTCTTAAATCAACGCAACTGTTTCGCGTGCAATTGCAAGTTCTTCATTTGTAGGTACAACCAATACTTTTACTTTTGAATCCGGTGTAGAAATCATAATTTCTTCTCCACGTTTTGCATTTGCATCTTCATCTACAGTAATACCTAAAAACTCAAGATATTCGCACACTTTCGAACGAACGATACAAACGTTTTCACCAATTCCTGCTGTAAACGCGATTGCATCTACTCCATTCATTGCCGCTGCATAACTTCCAACATATTTTGCCACACGATAGCAGAATACGTCGAGAGCAATCTGTGCAGGTTTATTTCCACTTGCTGCGCCTGCCGTCAAATCACGGAAATCACTTGATAAGTTGTCAGATAAACCAAATACACCTGATTTCTTATTCAATACATTCATTAATCCTGCGATATCTAAATCTTCTTTCTTTGCAATGAACTCAAGAATTGCAGGGTCAATATCCCCTGAACGTGTTCCCATTACAAGTCCTTCAAGAGGAGTAAGTCCCATGGAAGTATCTACTGATTTTCCATTTTTAACAGCACATACGCTTGCACCATTTCCTAAATGGCATACAACTGTTTTCGATTCTTCGTATGGTTTGTCTAATAATTCTGCTACTCTCTTAGAAACAAAACTGTGGCTTGTTCCGTGGAAACCATAACGTCTTACTTTATATTTATCATAATATTCATATGGAAGTCCATACATATAAGCAGCCTCAGGCATTGTTTGATGGAACGCTGTATCAAATACGGCAACCATTGGAGTGTTTGGCATTAATTTCGCACATGCGTTAATACCGATTAAGTTTGCCGGATTATGTAATGGTGCTAAATCATTACACTCCTCAATTGCTGAGATAACTTCATCTGTAATCACTACAGAATTGGCGAATTTCTCCCCGCCATGTACAACACGGTGTCCTACCGCGTTGATTTCTTCCAAACTTTTTACTACTCCTGTTTCAGCATCTGTGAGGGCGTCAATAACAAATTGAATCGCTTCAGTATGTGTAGGCATTGGTTTTTCTGTTGTCACTTTGTCTTTTCCTGCCGGCTGGTATGTCAGACTGCCGTCAATACCGATTCTCTCACAAAGACCTTTTGCAAGCACACCTTCTGTTTCAGAGTTAATTAACTGAAATTTCAATGATGAACTTCCGCAATTAATAACTAATACATTCATTTTCTTTTCCTCCATCTTATTTTATATCATAATCATTCCTATCAGATGATTAGATTATTCTGCCTGAGCCTGTACTGCTGTAATGGCAACTACACCTTCGATGTCTTTTGCACTGCAGCCGCGTGATAAATCATTAACCGGTTTTGCAATTCCCTGTGTCAATGGTCCGTACGCTTCTGCTTTTGCCAATCTCTGTACAAGTTTATATCCGATATTTCCTGCATCTAAGTCAGGGAAAATAAGAACATTTGCATGACCTGCAACAGCGCTTCCCGGTGCTTTAGATTCTCCAATTTCAGGAACAATCGCAGCATCTAACTGTAATTCACCGTCTAACATTAAGTCAGGTGCAAGTTCTTTTGCGATACGTGTTGCTTCTACTACTTTGTCAACATCAGCATGTTTAGCGCTTCCTTTTGTAGAATGTGAAAGCATTGCTACTTTTGGCTCTTCCCCTACGAGCAGTTTGAACGATTCTGCTGAAGAAAGTGCGATTGCTGCCAGTTTTTCAGGATCAGGATTCTGTTCAAGTCCTGAATCGCCAAAGATAAATGTTCCGTTTGCACCCATTTCACAATCAGGCACAACTATAACAAAGAATGCAGACACTAATTTTGTTCCCAGTTTTGTTTTTAAAATCTGTAAACAAGGTCTCAATGTATCTGCTGTTGAATGACATGCTCCCGATACCATTCCGTCTGCATCACCCATTTTTACCATCATAACACCGTAGTATAAATAATTGCTCAAAAGAAGTTCTTTTGCTTTTTCCTCCGTCATTCCTTTTGCCTGACGAAGTTCTACCAATTTCGCAATGTAACCTGCTGTTCTCTCATCTGTTGCAGGATCTACGATTGTCGCTCCGCTAATATCAAATCCTGCGCGGTTTTTCTCAATCTCTTCTTTGCTTCCGACTAATACTAAGTCTGCAGTACCTTCTCTTAATACTGCTTCTGCTGCTTCGTATGTTCTGATATCTTCCGTTTCAGGAAGTACAATTGTTTTTTTATTGGCTTTCGCCTTTGCTTTAATTACATCAATAAATCCCATGATTTAAAGCCCCTTTCATTTGTTCTCATATATTCTTTATTATAACGCAAACGTTTTTTGTATACAAGGCATATAATGTCTATTTTCAAGTACAATGTGAATTAAATTCCAAAAATTCTTGTTACAATTGTAAAATAAACTAAAATTGTTCCCGTATCTACTAAAGTGGTAATCAAAGGTGCCGCCATAATAGCAGGATCCAATCCGCATTTTTTTGCCACAAGCGGAAGCATACAACCGATTGTTTTGGCAAGAAGAACGGTACACATCAGTGTGATTCCAACCGCGAATGCAAGCATCGGATTCTGATACATTAAAATAATTCGGATTCCATTTACAACCGCCAACAGGAATCCCACTATGAGCGCAATCCTCACTTCTTTAAAAACAACTTTAAAAATATCTTTAAATTCAATTTCATCAACTGCCAGACCACGAATAATCAGAGTGGAACTTTGGGAACCGCAGTTTCCGCCTGTACCCGTCAGCATTGGAACAAATGTATTCAGTACCGGCATCACGGCGAGCGCACCCTCAAAATGCCCTAAAATCAGACCGGTAACCGTCGCTGATAACATAAGAAATAACAGCCACGGAAAGCGGCTTTTAGCATGCTGCCAGACTGACGTCTCAAAATAAGGTTCTTCATTAGGCGCAATACCTGCCATCACACTCATATCTTCCGTCGTCTCTTCCTGCAATACGGACATAGCGTCGTCTACCGTTACAATTCCAACCATACACATCTCATGATCCACAACCGGAATGGCAATCAGACCATATTTATTAATCATGGAAACAACTTCTTCCTGATCATCGTGGGTGTTGACATAGAGCATATTTGTCTCCATGATCTCTTCTATCAGACGATTTTCCCCTGTCGTCAGCAAATCTTTTACGTCCACAACTCCTATCAGTTTTCGTTTTTCCGTAACATAACAGGTATAAATGGTTTCTTTATTAATTCCGACCTGACGAATTTTCAAAATGGCATCGGCGACCGTCATTTCTTTTCTAAGCCCGATGTACTCTACATTCATAATGCTTCCGGCACTGTCCTCAGGATACTGGAGAAGTGTATTAATCTGTTTTCTTGTCTCCTCATCAGTAGCCATAAGCAGTCTGTCTACAACATTCGCCGGCATCTCTTCCAAAACGTCAACCATATCATCAAGATACATTTCTTCCATGAATTCTTCAATTTCGGCGTCTGTCAGTCCGTTAACCAAATCTTCCTGCATCTCACTGCTCATATAGGTAAATGTCTCAGCCGCCTCTTCTTTTGTCAAAAGACGAAAAACGATAATTCTCTGTTTTTCATTAAATTCTTCAAGGATTTGTGCAATATCGACGGGGTATAAATTTTCCAATTCTGTCTTTAATTCTTTGTATTTTCTTTCTTCCAACAATTCAAGCATCTGTTCTTCCGTCATATATGCCCTCCTTTCTCATTCACAAAGTAAGCGTACCACTCATGTGCGGTACGCAATATATTATCTTAATTCTATACCGTAACCCTGTTTTTTGTCAATAATTGCTTTTGCACTCTATTTGTCTTTATTGTATAATACATTTTATAAAAAAGATAGGGAGGACACTTATGAAAATTGTAGGTCTGATTACTGAATATAATCCATTTCATAACGGACATAAACATCATTTAAACGAAGCACTGAAAAGAACGGGCGCAGATTATGCCATTGTTGTGATGAGCGGTAATTTTGTTCAGCGCGGTGCTCCTGCAATTATCCCAAAACATTTGCGGACACAGATTGCATTGGAGGCAGGTGCGGCTGTCGTTATTGAACTGCCGGTTTTTTTCGCAACCGGGAGCGCCGAACTTTTTGCTGCCGGAGCCGTTTCTCTGCTGCATTCTTTAAATTGTGTTGATTCTATTTGTTTTGGAACGGAATCAGGAGATATTGTCTCGCTGTCGAAGATTGCGCGTATTCTCTGTGACGAGCCTGATGATTATAAGTTTTTCCTGCAAAACCACTTAAAAAACGGAGATTCTTTTCCGTTGGCGCGTCAGAAAGCATTCGGAGAAGTTACAGGGGATACTTCTCTTTCCGCAATTTTAGAATCACCTAACAATATATTAGGTATTGAATATATAAAGGCTCTCTGTCGACTGAACAGTTCCATTACCCCTGTTGCCATTCAAAGAGAAGAGTCCCATTATCACGATATGGAATTAAAGACCGTGTACAGTTCGGCGTCTGCCATCAGAAATGTATTTGCACAGGCGGAAAACAGTTTCTCTGACATTTCTGAGATTTTAAAAGACCAAATACCTCGGGCTTGTATTTCTTTCCTGCAAAATACGTTTCAAAGGCGGTATCCGATTTATACCAATGATTTTTCATTATTATTGAAATATAAACTTTTAACAGAAACAAAAGAAACACTTCTCACTTATATGGATATAAATGAAACTCTCGCAAACCGCATATATAAAAATAAAAATAACTTTCTTACTTTTGAACAGTTTTGCGAAGAAATAAAAACCCGCGACTTAACATACACACGGGTGAGCCGTGCTCTGCTCCACATTTTGCTTCATGTGAAAAAAGCGGACTGTGCCGCTCCCGCCTATGCACGTATTTTAGGATTTCGTCAGGACAGTTCCACTGTCTTATCCGTGATGAAACGGCAAAGCAGGATTCCTCTTATCACAAAACTTTCTTCTGCGTCATTAGAGGAAAAAGAAAGTTTCTATTTAAAACAGGATATTTTCGCTTCCGACTTATATGAATCTGTCGTTACGGACAAATTTCAGACTCCTTTTATCAATGAACACAAACAGGAGATTGTGCGCTGTTAGACGTACAATCTCCTGTTTATTAGTTGTTATCTCATTTTCTTTGTGCAGGTTACAGCTAACGCTCCCGGTCCAATGTGACACGCCACGCTTAGAGAAAGCGGTCTCATTTCTATCGTAACATTCGGAAATCTGTTCTCAATCTCTTCTTTCCACTGTTCAGCCTCTTCTTTTGAGGAAGTATATGCCCCCTGAATATATACCTCTTCCCCGTTAAATCTTTCCTGCCAGTCTCTTTCAACGGCTTCCAACATCGTTTTTTTCGCCTGTTTCCAGCCTCTCACTTTTGCAAAGGCGTCCAATTTGCCGCCTTGAATCTGTAAAACCGGCTTCAAATTCAATACAGTTCCGATCGTTGCAGCTGCCGATGTTATTCTTCCGCCTTTTTTTAAATATTTTAATGTATCCACCGTTATATAGATACTGGATTCTTTCTTTTCCGTTTCAAGAATTTCTTTGATTTCTTTCGCATTTTTACCCTGTTCGGCCAATTTCATTGCATCTTCCACTGATTTTGACTGTGTTACGGAAATACGCTGATTATCCACCACTTGTACTTTACCATCGTATTCTCTCGAAAGTGAAATTGCCGTCTCGCATGAACTGCTCAATCCGCTGGACATTGGAATGTAGACAATTTCATCGTATTCTTTCAATACCTCGTCCCACAAATCCAAAACATCTGCCGGTGAAGGCTGTGAAGTAGAAATATCTGCATCATTTTTTAATTCTTCATAGAACTCTTCCTGTGTGAGTGTAATATCTTCAAAATATAATTTTTCATTTATATAAAAAGGCATTGGCAATACGCGAATTCCCAGTTCTCTTGCACGTTCCTGTGTAATGCCGCTGTTACTGTCTGTCACAATCGCTGTTCTTCCCATATTTTCTTCTCCGTTCTTTTTATTCTACTGTTATCAGTTCCGATACCGTGTCTCTTTTTGCCACCACAATATGTATGTCGTCACCCTTATATTTATTATCTCCGAGTGTCACTTCCAGTTTTACGGTTTCATAAGCAAGACTCTCGTAATTATTTTCTTTGCTCAAATGTCCTAACATAACACACTGTAAGTCATCATGTAGTATATCACAAAGAAGCCTTCCCGACAATTCATTTGACAAATGTCCCTGTTCTCCCAACACTCTTCTCTTCAGAGGATATGGGTAAGGCCCTACTTCTACCATATGAACATCGTGGTTCGCCTCTAAAACAAGTGCGTTTACATCTTTTAATTTTTCCACAATATATTTGTCATAATTTCCCAAGTCAGTTGCCACAGCAACAGATTTTTGATTTTTTTCAATACGGTATCCTGTCGGTTCTATAGCATCATGGGAGATGGCAAAAGGTTTTATTGTCAGTTCCCCTAAAGAAAATTCTTCATCAGCCTTAATGGAATGGAACAATCCTTCCGGCATTTTCCCAAGACTTTTATAGTTTTCGATACCGCATATCGTTCCCGCCGTTGCATAAATAGGCACTTTATATTTTCGGCTGAACACGCCTAATCCCTGAATATGGTCTGAATGTTCGTGAGTTACTAAAATTCCGTCTAATTCTTCTCCCGAAATTCCAATCTTCCCCAAACCTTCCTCTATTTTCTTTTTACTGATTCCGGCATCTATAATTATGTGTGTATGGTCACTTCCGACATATATACAATTTCCACTGCTACCACTGGCAATACTGCATAATTTCATTTTCTTATCTCCTGTTGACTGCCTGCTCTATCTGCTCTTTTGTATTCTCTATTGTTCCACTGTTATCAATTGTTATATGGCAGTATTTTCTAAATGTTTCTTCTGTTGCCTGTGCTTTTATAATTAAATCGATTTTTTCTTCGTTCATTAAACGAGAAGTTTTCAATCGGTCTCTCCGAACTCTCTCATCGGCATAGATATACCATAGTTCGTCACACAGTTCCTCGTAATGATCCTCCATTAAAAGTGCAGATTCAATCAAAAAGAATTCTTTCTGTTTGCGACGTGCCTCTTCTATTTCCAGTTTAACCTGCTTTTTCACTGCGGGGTGAACAATCTGATTTAACTTCTTCAATTTATCGTTATCATTAAAAACAATTGCCCCTAATTTTTTCCTGTCGATTTCTTTGTTTTCGGTCAAAATATTTACACCGAACACATTAACAATTTCTTTGTAGCATGTCTCTCCTTTTTTCTGCAGTTGATGTGCCACCACATCTGTCTGACAGAGAACCGCGCCATAGATTTCCTCCATTATATTTAAGACACAGCTCTTCCCCGAGCCTATGCCGCCTGTAATTCCAATTATTCTCATCTACTTCGCCTCATACCAACTATTTCCTGTATGCATATCAATATCTAACGGCACACTTAACGAAGCCGCCTCTTCCATTTCTCTTTTCAAAATCGACTTCACTTCTTCTACTTCATCTTTATATGCCTCAATCAAAAGTTCATCATGTACCTGCAGGACAAGTTTTGATTTCATCTGTTTTTCTTTTAAAGTACGATTGACACCTATCATGGCGATTTTCATAATATCTGCGGCAGTCCCCTGAATCGGAGCGTTCATCGCAACCCTCTCTCCGAAGGACCTTTGCATAAAATTTCCTGATTCCAGTTCCGGAACAGGTCTCCTTCTTCCGAACAATGTCACAACATACCCCTGTTCTTTAGCATGTGCCACAGTGTCATCTAAAAACGTTTTGATTCCCGGATAGGTTTTGAAATAATTGTCTATATATTCACCTGCTTCTTTTCTTGTAATACTCAAGTCCTGACTCAATCCAAACGAACTGATTCCATATACAATCCCAAAATTTACAGCCTTTGCATTTCGCCTCTCCAAATCCGTCACTTCATCAAAAGGAATGTGGAATACTTGAGATGCTGTTATTCGATGAATATCTCTCGCTTCCTTATAAGCGCTGATAAGGGATTCGTCTCCTGAGCAATGTGCCAAAATACGAAGTTCAATCTGTGAATAATCCGCATCGACAAACACATAGTCTTCTTCCGGAACAAAAACTTTACGGATCAATCGGCCTAATTCCATTCTGACCGGAATATTTTGCAAGTTAGGCTCAGTACTGCTGATTCTTCCCGTAGCCGTAACCGTCTGATTAAATTTTCCGTGAATCCTTCCATCTTCCTGAATAAAATTTGCAAGCCCGTCAGCGTATGTTGACTTTAATTTTGCCAACTGGCGATATTCAAGAATTTTGGATACAATCGGATAGTCTGGAGCAAGTTTTTCCAACACATCTGCGGCTGTGGAATATCCTGTCTTTGTTTTCTTTCCGTTAGGCAGATTCAAGTGTTCAAACAAAACAACTCCAAGTTGTTTTGGAGAATTAATATTGAAAGTTTCTCCTGCAATCTCATAGATTTCCGTTTCTAATTCATTGATTTTTCCGCCCAACTGCTGTCCGTAAACTTTCAACTCTTCCGCTTTTACCTTTACGCCCGCCTGTTCCATATCAAAAAGTGTAAATGCAAGAGGCATCTCTATATCGGTAAATAAATGTTCCATTTTCTTTTCTTTTAATCGGTCGCTGAGGAAAAAAACAGATTTATATGCTGTATATGCCGTATAACAACTTTTTCTCGCCTCTTCCATCTTATCATCAATCAAAATGTTTAACTGTTCTCTTGCCACATCTTCAAATGCGTAATCACTTTTTAAAGGATTTAATAAATAAGAAGCAATAATAGGATCAAAAGCAGAGGTCTCATTTGCAAATGTAATCCATTTTAACGCCTCTTTTATATTACAAATAGAAACCGTTTTTACACAGGCAGTAAGTTCTTCTATTTTTTTCTTCAAATAAGAAAATGTTATTTCTTCCCCCGTGTAGATTGTATATATTTTTTCATCATCAAAAGATACACCGATATGATTTATCTCCGCTGCGTCTGCAAAGAGAGGAAGTACGTTTTCCATGTTTTTGCCAAACGAAATCCCCACCACTTCAGCATGCATGGCATTTTCAAAAACTGCGTCCGCATCTTCTTTTGCATAAATTATCTTAAAAGAATCTTCAATACTATTTTCCGGAGCGGACATATCAAATCGTGACAATAAGTTTTTAAATTCTAATTTTTGGAAATATACATAGGCTTCTTCCGTGTACAGGTTTCCCAGTTTCGCTTCTTCAAAATCATATGAAACAGGAACATGCACATGAATTGTCGCTAACTCTTTACTCATCTGAGCCTTATCATACTGTTCCTGCAAAGCCTTGCCCGCTCTAGGCGGCTTTAACTCATCTAAGTGTGCATACGCATTTTCAATAGAATGAAATTGCGTAATAATTTTTGTCGCCGTCTTTTCGCCAATACTTGCCACTCCCGGAATGTTGTCGGAAGTATCTCCCATAAGCGCTTTTAAATCAATAAATTCTTTCGGTGTAACAAAATATTTTTCCTCAACATCTTTGGCATAATAATTCTCTATCTCCGTCTTGCCTTTTTTTGTTTTCGGAATACGAATCTTAACTTTTTCTGTTGCCAGTTGCAATAAATCTCTGTCTCCCGAAATAATGGACACGTCCATTCCTTTTTCTTCGGCGAGCACGGAAAGTGTTCCAAGCAAATCATCTGCCTCGTAGCCCGCCTGCTCAATCAGTTTGACTCCCATTGCCTGAAGAACTTCTTTCATTACCGGAACCTGCTGACGCAGTTCTTCCAACATTGGTTTTCTCGTCCCCTTATATTCATCATACATTTCGTGCCTGAATGTAGGCGCATGTACGTCAAATGCAACAGTCAAATACTCCGGCTTTTCTTCTTCTAAAATTTTAAATAGAATATTTAAAAAACCATAGATTGCATTTGTATGCAGTCCTTCTGAGTTGGTCAAGTCAGGAACTCCGTAGAATGCTCTATTTAAAATACTATGTCCATCAATTAATACAATTTTTTCATTCATACTATTTCTCCATTTATATTTTCTGTTACATATTATACACTATATTTAGAAAAAGCGACAGTATCAAAGATACTATCGCTTTTTATCTTACTGCCGATGACCGGACTCGAACCGGTACATAGTCACCTACGTCAGATTTTGAGTCTGATGCGTCTGCCAATTCCGCCACATCGGCATATACTCGACTTTCTCAAGCCGAGTATTATAATATCATATGCCTGATTAAATTGCAAGCACTTTTTTAATATTTTTTACACTCCTAATGCTTTCTGTGCTACTTTTCCCAAATCCGTTTCATTTGCAGTGTATTTTTTGTTGCTGTCTTTTTTCACTTTTACATCGACTGTCACTTCTTTATCGTATTCACATTTAGAAATACGTTCTTCCAAGTCATTGTAAACAATTTCTGCCATCTGCTCCATAATTTCCTGCTGTGAAGGCATTTTACCGTCTTTCGCTATCTTCTCCTGCATATCAGCCAGAAATTCCTGCTGAAGTTTCTGTAAATCAGCCTCATAGTTCTCAAAACATTTCATTGGTTTTACCGCAACTGTTACTACAAATCCATCATCTGTTTCTTTAGATTCCTTTATAGAATACTTTGCAGATTTTAACATCTTTTTATAAGCATCACGGAATTTTCCTTCCAATTCATCTGGAAGCGACAGTGATTCATACCCCTTCATAAATGTATCGATACCGTCATTATACAGTTTTTCAGAATCTTTCTTTGACGATTCAGTCAATTTCATATATTCGTCATATTCCCCTTTAAACTGTACGTCCAAACATGATTCGATATATGCTTTCGCGTCAAATTTCGTTCCACACGCACTGAGCATACACATTACAATCACCATCATTAGTGCCAAAATACTTTTCTTTTTCTTCATACCTTTTTTCCTCCTAGTAAAAAATGTTAGTATGATTTTACCATAAACCCTTCAATGACGCCACTATTTTTTATCAATTTTTATTCAATTTTTATTCGATTACAGCAATTTTCATCATGTTGCTTACACCGTCTCGTGTTTTCTTCATAACCGGTGAAGGGATTCCCGCTGTCAATACAACAATGTCTCCCGTTTCTACTAACTGTTTTGCATTAACCAAATCAATTGCATCATTACAAATGTCTTCGGTTGTATGATATTCGATAGATTTGATTGGCAGAACTCCCCAGTAAATCTGCATTTTACGAAGAGTTGCTTCATTTGGAGTCACCCCGATAATATCCGCTTTCGGTTTGAATTTTGAAACTACTCTTGCAGTAGCTCCGGATAATGTTGGTGTGATGATACATTTTGCGTTAAGATTCATCGCAGTGGCAACGGAAGAATATCCGATGGCGCTTGAAATTCCTTTTCTTCTGTGTTCCTGCGCTTTCTCCAATAAAATGTCATAATCTAAGTGTTCTTCCGTATTTTCCACGATATGGACCATCATTTCCAACGCTTCCAAAGGATATTTTCCCTGTGCTGTTTCACCGGATAACATGACCGCATCAGTTCCGTCATAAACTGCATTGGCAACATCAGTCACTTCCGCTCTTGTCGGTCTTGGATTTCTCATCATGGAATCAAGCATCTGTGTTGCGGTAATAACCGGTTTGAAGTTATCATTACATTTTTTGATTAACATTTTCTGTAAATACGGAACTTCTTCTGCCGGAATTTCTACACCCAAATCGCCTCTGGCTACCATAATTCCGTCCGCACAGTGAATGATCTCATCAATGTTTCTGATTCCTTCTGCATTTTCAATTTTAGCAATAACAGGCAAAAACGGAGCGCCGCATTCTTTCAACAATGCCTTAATTTCAAGAACCCCTTCCACAGAGCGGACGAAAGATGCTGCGATAAAGTCTACTCCCTGTTCTACACCAAAAATAATATCTTCTCTGTCTTTCTGTGTTAGTGCCGGAAGACGCACAGGTACATTCGGAACATTAACCCCTTTTTTAGAGCCAAGTTCCCCTCCGTTTAATACTTTACATGTAATCTCTGTACCATTTATTCCTTTTACTTCCAGTTCAATTAATCCGTCATCAATCAAAATCTTTTTCCCCGGTTCAACATCTTCCACAAGGCCTTCATAACTGACGGAAACACGCTTGTTATCTCCCTCTATTTCTTCTGTTGTAAGAGTAAATGTATCTCCTTCTTCCAAAAATACTTTCTTATCTCCTTTAAGTACGCCGGTACGAATCTCCGGTCCTTTTGTATCCAAAAGAATGGCAACCGGTTTCCCTAACTCTTCACGGATTCCCTTTAACATATCCATTCTGCTTTTTTGTTCTTCGTGGTCTCCATGAGAGAAATTAAAACGCGCAATGTTCATGCCCTTTTCTACCATTTTCTTCATTAGTTCACGATCGTTTGTGTTTGGTCCCATTGTACATACAATTTTAGTTTTTCTCATCTTCTTATCCTTCCCTTTTTTCTTATATAATGAAGCACTTATTTGATATGTTCATGCGTAAATAAGTGATCCTGACAATATTCGTACGCGCCATTACATTTTGAGCAGTACCTGAATTCCAAATTCGGATCATCTAACTCTGTTCTTCCACAAACGGCACAGCGGTGTTTTGCACCAGATGCATGTGCCGCTGAATTTGCATTGGCATTGCGTATATCTTTTTGAAATTGTCTTCTGCGATGCATCTGTTTTGGTGAATGCGCCTTGAAACTTCTTGATGATAAATAAAAAATCACAAAGTTTAAAATGGATACACCCGCTGCTATTGCATCTGATTTTGTGATAAGTCCCATAATTCCCGTGCTGTATGCCGGAAGAAATGCCTGCACGATCGTGTAACCAAAAAGTACACCGTCAATGATGGCGAGCCATTTCACTTTTATCGGCAAAACGAAAAAGAAAAGAAACTCCATATCCGGATACATTGCGGCAAAAGCAAAAAACAGTGATAAATTCAAATATGCCGTTCCGATAGGAAACGATATTCCCGTGACAAAATAAGCAATAAATGCTGCAATTACATGGAAAAGCACGCCCGTAAAGAAATACAGATTAAATCGGAATGCACCCCATGTCGCCTCCAGATGCTGACCTATCATATAGTATAAATATAATGCAAACACCATAAAAATCGGACTTGACGAAGGTGGCTGCATTAAAAATGTGACAACTCTCCAAATCTGTCCGTGCATAACCGCCCCAGCGTCCATCGCCAGATATTGATAATAAAACTCAGGTTTTACCAAAGAAATTACAAATCCGACACCATATAGAATGATAATATAATACATCAGATTGTGTATTGCATATCTTCCAAATTTCCGTTCTAATTTCTGAATCCAGTTCATAAAACTATACTCCTCCACAATTTACTTAACATAGAACACATTCTACCTTTTGCAAACACATTTGTCAATTCAATCCAATGACTTTACATGTTTTTTACATTTTCCATACTAAATTTCCAATTGTGTTTTTTTTCTGATTGTCGTATAATGTAGTGTATTGTAAAAAAATACGATTTCATTTTAATAGGAAACAATAGATACCTATATATAGTAAGGAGTAGTTAAATATGCAGAAAACACTACATACATTAGGAATCGATATCGGTTCTACAACAGTTAAAATCGCCGTTCTAAATGAAGAAAACGAGGTTTTATTTTCCGACTACGAACGACATTTCGCAAACATTCAGGAAACTCTTTCTGACTTACTCGGAAGAGCCGTTCATAAACTAGGCACGATAGAAGTTTCTCCGGTAATTACCGGATCAGGCGGACTTACTTTGGCAAAGCATTTAGAAATTCCTTTTGTCCAGGAAGTTATTGCTGTTTCTACTGCCCTTCAGGATTATGCTCCACAGACAGATGTGGCCATTGAACTTGGCGGTGAAGATGCCAAAATCATCTATTTTGAAGGTGGCAACGTAGAGCAACGTATGAACGGTATCTGTGCCGGAGGTACCGGTTCTTTTATTGACCAGATGGCATCATTACTGCAGACAGATGCCACAGGATTAAATGAGTACGCAAAACATTATCAGGCATTATATTCCATCGCTGCACGCTGCGGTGTATTTGCCAAATCCGATATTCAGCCATTGATTAACGAAGGGGCCACAAAGGAAGACCTTTCCGCCTCTATTTTTCAGGCGGTAGTCAATCAGACTATCAGTGGGCTGGCATGCGGAAAACCAATTCGCGGTCATGTCGCTTTTCTGGGCGGTCCGCTTCATTTTCTGTCAGAACTCCGAGAAGCCTTTGTCCGCACATTAAAACTGGACGACGAACATATTATCGCACCAAAGCATTCACATTTATTTGCTGCGATCGGTTCTGCATTAAATTCCGGCAGGGATCTTTCCATTCAACTTACCTCTTTGCAAATGCGACTTATCAATCGCATCGAAATGGAATTTGAGGTAGAGCGTATGACTCCTCTCTTTGCAAGCAAAGAAGAATATGACGCTTTTGAAGCACGTCACGAAAAGCATCAGGTTCCCGTGAAAGATTTATCTTCCTACAAGGGAAAATGTTTTTTAGGCATTGATGCCGGTTCTACAACAACCAAAGCAGCACTTGTCGGCGAGGACGGAACTCTTCTTTACTCTTTCTATCACAGCAACGAAGGAGATCCGCTCGGAACAACAATCAGCGCAATTAAAGATATTTACGATAAACTTCCTGAAGGCGTTGAAATTGTACACTCCTGTTCCACAGGATATGGGGAAGCCCTGATCAAGGCAGCGCTCTTACTGGACGAGGGAGAGGTCGAAACAGTTTCACATTACTATGCTGCTGCGTTTTTTAACCCTGAGGTAGATTGTATTCTCGATATTGGCGGTCAGGATATGAAATGTATTAAAATCAAGAACCAAACCGTAGACAGCGTGCAGTTAAATGAAGCATGTTCTTCAGGCTGCGGTTCGTTTATCGAAACATTTGCCAAATCCTTAAACTATTCCGTAGAAGATTTTGCTCACGAAGCACTGTTTGCAAAAAATCCTATCGATTTAGGAACACGTTGTACCGTATTTATGAATTCCAAAGTAAAACAGGCACAGAAAGAAGGGGCTTCCGTAGCAGATATTTCTGCAGGACTTGCTTACTCGGTTATCAAAAATGCCCTTTATAAAGTTATCAAAGTTTCTGATGCCTCAGAACTCGGAAAACACATTGTTGTTCAAGGCGGAACTTTCTATAATAACGCGGTTTTAAGAAGTTTTGAAACAATCGCTGATTGTGAGGCAGTTCGCCCCGATATTGCAGGTATTATGGGGGCTTTCGGCGCTGCTCTAATTGCAAGGGAACGTTACGATGAAAGCAAAACAACGACCATGCTCTCCATCGGAGAAATTAACGCCTTGGAATATAGTACAAGTATGACAAAATGTAAAGGCTGTACAAATAACTGTCGTCTGACAATCAATAAATTCAGCGGCGGACGAAGTTTCATCACAGGTAACCGATGCGAGCGCGGACTTGGAAAATCAAAAACAAAAAATGATATTCCGAACCTATTCGCTTACAAAAATAAAAGATATTTTGATTACACTCCTTTATCCGAAACAGATGCGAAACGCGGAACGGTAGGACTTCCACGCGTCTTGAACATGTATGAAAATTATCCTTTTTGGTTTACTTTTTTCGATGCATTAAAATTTAGAGTTGTTTTGTCACCTGCTTCCACAAGAAAAATATACGAATTGGGAATCGAATCCATTCCAAGTGAATCCGAATGCTATCCTGCCAAGTTAGCACACGGACATGTAGAATGGCTTATTCAAAATGGGGTTTCATTCATCTTCTATCCTTGTATTCCTTATGAAAGACAGGAATTCAAAGATGCAAATAACCATTACAACTGCCCTATTGTTACCTCATACGCAGAAAATATCAAAAACAATATGGACGAGATCACAAGCGGCAAAGTTGATTTCATGAACCCATTTTTATCTTTTAAAAATGAAGAGACACTGGATGAACGTTTGACAGAAGAATTCAGCGGAAAGTTTTCCATTACAGAGGCAGAAGTCAAGCAGGCTGTACATTTAGCATGGGAAGAACTTAAAAAATGCCGTGAAGATATCAGAAGAAAAGGTGAAGAAACGATTGCTTACCTTGACAAAACAGGTAAAAGAGGTATTGTTCTGGCCGGACGTCCTTACCATATCGACCCAGAAGTAAATCACGGCATTCCGGAATTAATCAATTCCTATGACATCGCCGTGTTGACGGAAGATTCCGTCTCACACTTGCACCCTGTGGAACGTCCTCTTCGTGTTATGGACCAATGGATGTATCACTCCAGATTATATGCAGCCGCAAATTATGTAAAGACAAAAGACAATCTTGATTTAATTCAATTAAATTCTTTTGGTTGTGGACTAGATGCAGTTACGACTGATGAGGTATCGGATATTTTAACACATTCAGGTAAAATTTATACTTCTTTGAAAATTGATGAAGTAAACAATTTAGGAGCAGCAAGAATCCGTATCCGCTCTCTTCTCTCTGCCATTCGTGTGCGCGAGAAAAAACATATAGAACATTGTATTCAGCCGTCTTCCATCACAAAAGTACCATTTACAAAAGAAATGAGAGAGACCTATACAATATTGTGTCCGCAGATGTCACCGATTCATTTTGAACTTGTCGAACCCGCTTTCCGCTCCTGCGGGTACAACATCGAAGTTTTAGGAAACGACAGTAAATCTGCAATCAATACAGGACTTAAATATGTAAATAATGACGCCTGCTATCCTTCCCTGCTTGTTGTCGGACAAATCATGGAAGCAATTCTTTCAGGACGATATAACACAGAGAAAATTGCAGTTATTATTACGCAGACGGGAGGAGGCTGCCGCGCTTCCAACTATATCGGATTTATCCGACGCGCATTAGAGAAAGCGGGGTACGCACAGATTCCTGTTATTTCCTTAAATCTAAGCGGACTGGAAGAAAATCCGGGATTTAAACTTACACTCCCGCTTGTATTAAAAGGAATGTATGCTGTTGTATTTGGTGATATTTTCATGCGTGCCGTATATCGTGTTCGCCCTTATGAGGTAACACCGGGAAGTACAGATGCGCTTCACGAAAAATGGAAACAAAAGTGTATCACATTTTTAACACAGAAACACCCGAGCCGCCGTACATTCAACAAAATGTGCAAAGAAATTATAGAAGATTTTGATAATCTTCCAATGAACAACGTAAAAAAAGTGCGTGTCGGTATCGTAGGAGAAATATTGGTAAAATTTCACCCAACTGCCAACAACCATTTAGTTGAATTACTCGAACAGGAGGGGGCTGAAGTTGTTGTACCTGATTTGCTTGACTTCTTCCTATACTGCTTCTATAACAGTAATTTCAAAGTTTCCCACCTGGGTATGAAAAAATCAACTGCATGGAAAGCGAATTTAGGTATCAAAGCGTTGGAATGGTTCCGTTCCCCTGCGAAAAAGGCATTTGCACAGAGCAAACATTTTACACCGCCTGCTGATATTACAAATTTGGCAAACATGGCAAAAGAAATCGTTTCCCTGGGAAATCAGACCGGTGAAGGTTGGTTCTTAACCGGAGAAATGTTAGAATTAATCGAGAATGGTACAACTAACATAGTTTGTGCACAACCGTTTGCCTGCCTTCCAAACCATGTAGTAGGTAAAGGGGTAATTAAAGAATTGCGTCACCGTCACCCTCTCGCAAATATTGTCGCCATAGACTATGACCCGGGAGCAAGTGAGGTAAACCAGTTGAATCGAATCAAACTAATGCTTTCTACTGCAAATAAAAACTTACAGGAAAATCATTAAAAAAATAGCCAGACTTGGATATTTCCATGTCCGGCTATTTTTTACGCTTATTTCACTAACAATGATTTTCCTGTCATTTCTTTCGGCTGTTCCATTCCCATTAATTCGATAAGAGTTGGGGCAATATCTGCAAGGCAGCCGCCTTCTCTTAATTTATATGAAGGGTCAGCATTCACCAAAATAAACGGTACTTCATTTGTTGTATGAGCAGTAAACGGTTCACCTGTTTCATAATCAACTAACTGTTCTGCATTTCCGTGATCCGCACAGATAAACATCTGTCCGTCAACTTCTTTTAATGCTTCCACAGTTTTACCTACACACTCATCAACAGCTTCAATCGCTTTGATCGCTGCCGCTTCCACACCTGTATGTCCAACCATATCCGGATTTGCAAAGTTGATGATAATTACATCGTATTTATCGGATTTGATTGCTTCCATTAATTTATCACAAACTTCATATGCGCTCATTTCCGGCTGCAAATCATATGTTGCAACTTTAGGAGATTTCACTAAAATTCTGTCCTCCCCTTTGTTCGGCTCCTCTACACCGCCGTTAAAGAAAAATGTAACGTGAGCGTATTTTTCTGTCTCGGCAATTCTCGCCTGTGTCATATTATTGTTTGCCAAAAATTCTCCGAATGTATTTGTAATTTCTGTTTTGTGGAAAGCAACTAATTTATTTTCAATTGTCACATCATATTCAGTAAAGCATACATATGTTGTTTTGATGCGTTCTCCTCTGTCAAATCCGTCAAAATTGTCATCACAGAATGTTCTTGTAATTTCTCTTGCTCTGTCCGGTCTGAAGTTAAAGAAGATGATAGAATCGTTGTCTTTGATCGTTGCAACAGGTTTTCCGTCTTTTACAACAACTGTAGGAAGAACAAATTCGTCTGTTTTATCTGCGTCATATGAATTCTGAACTGCGCACACCGCACATTCCGCTGTTTCTCCCTCTCCTTTTACCATTGCATTATATGCTAACTCAACACGATCCCAACGGTTATCTCTGTCCATTGCATAGTAACGTCCCATAACAGATGCGATTTCACCTACACCGATTTCTTTCATCTTATCTGCCAATTCCTGCACATAATCTTTTCCTGATGCAGGAGGTGTGTCACGTCCGTCTAAGAAGCAGTGTACATATACTTTTTCAAGTCCCTGTTTCTTAGCAAGTTCTAACAAACCATAAATATGTGAATTATGGCTGTGAACGCCACCATCAGATACCAATCCGAACAGGTGAAGGGCTGAATTGTGCTCTTTTGCATTATTGCACGCTGCAAGCAACGCTTCATTCTCAAAGAAATCTCCGTCCTGAATAGATTTAGTAATCTTTGTTAAATCCTGATATACAATACGTCCTGCACCCATGTTCAAATGTCCTACTTCAGAGTTACCCATCTGTCCGTCAGGAAGCCCCACTGCCATTCCGCTTGCATTACCTTTCACAAACGGACACTCAGCCATTAACTTGTCCATAACAGGTGTTTTTCCCTCATAAACGGCATTTGCTTCGTGTTTGTCGTTCAAACCGTATCCGTCAAGAATCATTAAAACTGTTGGTTTTTTACTCATAGTATTATCTCCTTTATGTTAATTCATTAACGTTTTCTTTACCTGAATTATTTTACATGATTTTCTAATCGGTTGCAAGTTTTTCGCCTTTAAATACTCTCCAAAAAATCAAATACTTTCCCGTCAGGTGTATGTAAGAAGTGCATAAGCATATACGCACACATAATTGCAACGTTCTCTTCCCGCAAAATTCTTCTCACTTCTTTTCGATCAGCAAGTACAATTTCAATTTCTTCATTTTCTTCCTGTCCCGCTTTGGACGGTTTTCCTTTTGCATAGCCGTACACCGTTCCACAGGACTCGTCAGTCATTCCAACTGTAGTGAAAAACGGCTTCGTAAACATATCTTTTGCATTAATTGGTGTTAAATCAAGCCCCGTCTCTTCTTTCAATTCACGCACACCTGCCGCCTTAAAATCTTCTCCTTCATCTACCAGACCCGCCGGAAATTCATAAATATAGTCGTCCAGCGGACAGCGGTATTGACGAATAAGTACAATTTTTTCTTCATCATCATTTTCATCTTGATATAAACTGTAGATAATTACTCCGTCCGCTCTGTTTTGTCTCGTTGTTATTTTTAACTCATCAATGTTTTTTGCCCTGGACGCCACATAGTACGTACTTTCTTTTCCCGTATCACTCTTCATTTGCAGTGTGTACATATTCAGAAAACGATTATTTGTTGTCTGGCTTATTTTTTTAATTCTTCTCATACATGCCTCCTTGCATTTTCCTGTAGTCACAAAAAAGAAGCAGGATCTATATCCCGCTTCTTTTTATCAATAGGCATTATTTCCAATTAACAATCTTTCCGAAATCTGTTTTTAAAGAAGCGCCTCCTACAAGTCCGCCGTCAATATCAGGCTGAGCAAATAATTCAGGAGCGCTGTCTGCTGATACAGATCCGCCGTACTGGATACGGATTGCTTCTGCAGTTGCTTCATCATAGATTTCAGCAATACACTGACGAATTGCAGCACAAACTTCCTGAGCCTGTTCTGTCGTGGCAACTTTTCCTGTTCCGATTGCCCAGATTGGTTCATAAGCGATTACTGCTGTTTTAGCCTGCTCTGCTGTTACATCTAAGAAAGCAATTTTAATCTGCTGACGAATAAAGTCAATAGTAACACCCTGTTCTCTCTGTGCTAATGTCTCACCACAGCAGATGATTGGTGTAATACCGTGTTCAAATGCTTTTTTCACTTTTTTATTTACAGTTTCATCTGTCTCTGCAAAGTATTCACGTCTCTCAGAATGTCCGATGATAACGTATTTTACTCCAACGTCCGTAAGCATATTTGGAGCGATTTCTCCTGTATATGCTCCACTTTCTTCGAAATACATATTTTCAGCGCCAATGCAGATATTTGTTCCTTTTACAGCCTCCATTGCCGGAATAATGCTGATTGCAGGTACACAAAATACAACGTCTGCATCTTCTGTTGCTACTAATGGTTTTAATTCATTCAATAAAGTAACTGTTTCACTAGGAGTTTTATTCATTTTCCAGTTACCTGCAATAATTTTTCTTCTTGACATTTTATCGTCTCCTAATTTTATATATTTTGAGGTATATACCGATGAAGTTTTTTAAAGTATGTTCGGTCTACTTATCGTTTGCTGCTGCTACACCCGGTAATTCTTTTCCTTCAAGGAATTCAAGAGAAGCACCGCCACCTGTAGAAATATGAGTCATTTTATCTCCATATCCTAACTGGTTTACTGCTGCGGCAGAATCTCCACCACCAATAATTGTTACGGCATCTGTCTCTGCAAGCGCTTTTGCAACTGCTTCTGTACCATTTGCAAACTTAGGCATTTCAAAGCAGCCCATTGGTCCGTTCCATACAACTGTTTTTGCATCTTTAACAGCGTCAGCAAAAAGAACCTCTGTTTTTGGTCCGATATCCATACCTTCCCAACCGTCAGGGATTTCTCCACTTTCTACAACCTGTACGTTTGCATCGTTAGAGAAATCATCACCGATACGGTGGTCTACAGGAAGAAGTAATTTAACTCCTTTTTCTTCTGCTTTTTTAAGCATGTTTAAAGCGTATTCCATATAATCATCTTCGCAAAGAGAAAGTCCGATTTTTCCGCCTCTTGCTTTAGAGAATGTGTATGCCATACCACCACCGATGATAAGTGTATCTACTTTGTCAAGTAAGTTTTCGATAACAGAAATTTTACTTGATACTTTTGCTCCACCTAAAATAGCGACAAATGGTCTTTCAGGATTATTTACTGCGTTTCCTAAGAAATCAATTTCTTTCTGCATTAAGTACCCAACTACTGCTGTATCAACGAACTGAGTTACACCAACATTTGAGCAGTGTGCTCTATGTGCTGTACCAAATGCGTCATTTACAAATACGTCACATAAAGAAGCAAGTTCTTTGCTGAATTCTTCTCCATTCTTTGTTTCTTCTGCTCTGTAACGAGTATTTTCAAGAAGAATAATATCACCGTCATTCATTGCTTCTACTGCTGCTTTTGCATTTTCACCTACAACAGTTGCATCTGCTGCAAATTTAACTTCCTGTCCTAATAATTCAGATAATCTTACGGCAACAGGTGCTAAAGATAATTCCGGTTTTGGTTCTCCCTTTGGTTTTCCAAGGTGAGAGCAAAGAATGATTTTTCCTCCGTCTGCAACTAATTTCTTGATTGTAGGAAGTGCTGCTACAAGACGGTTCTCATCTGTAATTTTTCCATCGATTAAAGGAACATTAAAGTCACATCTTACAAGAACTCTTTTTCCTTTTACATTAATGTCGTCCACTGATTTTTTATTAAGCATAGATTGTGCCTCCTTATTTGTATAAATAAAGGGACCCAGTCCTATAAGACCGGACCCCTTTTGGAATCTTTATCTCTAATTTAAAATTATGCTAATTCAGAGAAATATTTGATTGTTCTTACCATCTGGCTTGTGTAAGAATTTTCGTTGTCATACCAAGATACAACCTGAACTTCTGTTGTTCCGTTGTCTAATGGAAGAGCCATTGTCTGTGTAGCATCGAATAAAGAACCATATCTCATTCCTACGATATCGCTTGATACGATTTCATCTTCGTTGTATCCGTATGATTCGTTTGCTGCTGCTTTCATTGCTGCGTTGATTTCTTCAACTGTTACATTTCCTTCAACAACTGCTGTTAAAATTGTTGTAGAACCTGTTGGAGTTGGAACACGCTGTGCAGATCCGATTAATTTACCGTTTAATTCCGGAATAACTAATCCGATTGCTTTTGCAGCACCTGTGCTGTTTGGAACGATATTAACTGCTGCTGCACGAGAACGTCTTAAATCACCTTTTCTCTGTGGTCCGTCAAGTGTCATCTGATCACCTGTGTATGCGTGGATTGTACACATAATTCCGGATTTGATTGTTGCTAATTTGTTTAATGCGTCAGCCATTGGTGCTAAGCAGTTTGTTGTACAAGATGCTGCAGAAATAACTGTATCTTCCGGTTTTAATGTGTCATGGTTTACATTGTAAACGATTGTTGGAAGGTCATTTCCTGCTGGAGCAGAGATAACAACTTTTCTGGCACCTGCTTTGATGTGTGCTTCTGCTTTTGCTTTTGATGTATAGAATCCTGTACACTCTAATACAACGTCAACACCGATTTCTCCCCAAGGAAGTTCTTCAGCGTTTGCTTTTGCATAAATTTTAATTTCTTTTCCATCTACAGTAATTGAATCTTCACCTGCTGTTACTTTATCAGCTAAAGCATATTTTCCCTGAGATGAGTCGTATTTTAATAAGTGAGCTAACATTTTTGGAGATGTTAAGTCGTTGATTGCAACTACTTCATATCCTTCTGCTCCGAACATCTGTCTGAATGCAAGACGTCCAATACGTCCAAATCCATTAATCGCTACTTTTACTGCCATGATTAATTCCTCCTAAAGTTTAATTATAAAATCACTGTTCAACAGTATATATGTGAGATTCTTTTTTCTTTGTTAAAGAATCATCAGCCTTTTAACATTGTACTAAATTCAAAACAAAAATTCAAGGTTATTTTGCATTTTTATCCAACTTGTATAAAAATTGGTTTTCTTCCCTTAAATTCTGTATAATATTTAAAACCACTGTCTTTTAAAACTTCTTTTGCCCTGTCAAAATCATAAGCAATATTCTCGGGCTGATGAGCATCTGACCCGACGGTAATAACTTCCCCGCCTAACTCTTTATATCTTTTCAAAATAGAAATATGAGGGTGGGCAAATCCAAGACCATACTTAAATCCTGCCGTATTCAATTCTATTCCCTTTCCCTGCATAATTAAAGAGCGCAGTATCTCATCTGTTATTTCCGCATAGTCCTGAAGAAAATAGGATTTTTCTTTTTCCTTTCCATATCGGACAACATAATCCATATGCCCCAAAACATCAAAATCCATCTGTTGTTTCACACATTCAAGAATATTCTCAAACCCATTCCGATACAAAATCGAATCTTCCATCTGATTTTCTTTCTCCTGATGCGGATCTTTCCCGTCAATCAGATGAACGGAGCCAATAACGAAATCAAACGAATATTTCTTCACATAGTTCCCCACAAATGTTTTTAAATGCGGTTGCAGCCCCATTTCAACTCCAATACGGACATCTATCTTTTGACGATACTCTCCCTGCAATTTCCTTAATGTTGAAAAATATTCTTCCGGACAAAAGACAAATTGTTTTCCCTCTTTGTCGTAATCTTTATCCATATGATCTGTGATACATACGGTCGTCAGCCCCTTTTTTATTGCTCCCAGAACCATTTCTTCCGGTGAACAATGGGCGTCTGTAGAAAACTCTGTGTGCATATGAAAATCTGCTCGCATCTGTTACACTCCTATAATCGTACCGCCGCCAATTACATATTCGTCGTCATAGAACACTACCGCCTGTCCCGGAGTAATCGCACGCTGCGGTTCATCAAAAGTACAAAGCACTTCATCTTCCGATGTTTTTTTGATTGTACACCATGCGCCTTTGTGATTGTATCGGATTTTTGCGAACACATGCATTTCCCCTTCCAAATCAGAAATGGACATAAAATTCAAATGGTTGGCACGCAAAGTATATGACATGGCATCTTCATTTGTACCTATAACAACTTCGTTTGTCTCCGGACGGATTTCCAGTACGAAAGCAGGGCGTCCCAAAGATAGTCCAAGACCTTTCCGCTGCCCGACCGTATAATGGATAATCCCTTTATGCTGTCCGAGAATATTACCGTTTAAATCAACAAAATTCCCTGTCTGTATTCTTTCTCCTGTCGTCTCTTCAATAAATGAAGCGTAATCTCCGTCCGGCACAAAGCAAATGTCCTGACTGTCCGGTTTGTTGGCCACCTGTAAATGAATCTTTTCTGCTATCTGACGGATTTCATCTTTCGTATATTCACCCACAGGCATCAGCGTGTGAGACAACTGGTTTTGTGTCAGATTATAAAGAGCATACGTCTGATCTTTTGCCAATGTTGCCGAACGCTTTAGTGTGTAACGCCCGTTTTCCAATTTGACAATTCTGGCATAATGACCTGTTGCAATATAATCCGCGCCAATATCCATACTTCTTTTTAAAAGAGATTCCCATTTTACATAGCGATTACAGGCAATACACGGATTCGGAGTTCTTCCCTGACGGTATTCCTCAATAAAATAGTCGATGACCTCTTTTTTGAATTCTTTTTTAAAATTCATCACATAGTAAGGAATCTCCAACTGACCCGCTACGCGTCGTGCATCGTCAACTGCACTGAGACCACAACAACCGCCGTTTTCTTCCTGAATGGCTCTGTCCTCGTCCTGCCATATCTGCATGGTAACACCGATCACATCATATCCCTGCTCCTTTAACAGATGAGCAGCCACCGATGAATCTACGCCTCCCGACATTCCTACAACTACTTTTTTCTTTTCCATATTAATATTCTTCTACCTCTTCTTCATCTTCATGAATATCTGATTTTGGTTTTTCTAATCCTTCAATTTTAATTCCGTTTTTTTCCGCGTAATCCCACAACGCTGCGTGAATGGCTTCTTCCGCTAACAATGAACAGTGTACTTTTACCGGCGGAAGTCCGTCAAGAGCTTCCATAACCGCTTTATTTGTCACTTTTAATGCTTCATAAATTGTTTTTCCTTTTACTAATTCTGTAGCCATACTGCTTGTTGCCACGGCAGCGCCACAGCCAAACGTTTTGAATTTAACATCTTGAATTACCTGATTTTCATCAATATCCAGATACATTCTCATAATATCTCCGCATTTTGCGTTACCTACTGTTCCCACGCCGCTTGCATCTTCTATTTCTCCTACATTTCTTGGATTTTGGAAATGATCCATTACTTTTTCTGTATACATATTCTTGTCCTTCTTTCTTATTTATTTTGTTTTTTTACAAAGTCTTCGTATAGTGGTGACATACTTCTCAATTTACTTACAATATCTTTCAAATTATCTATTACATAATCAATATCTTCTTTTGTTGTTTCCTCGCTCAATGTCATGCGAAGTGAACCGTGTGCAATCTCGTGCGGCAGACCGATTGCCAACAGAACATGCGACGGATCCAGAGACCCCGATGTACATGCCGAACCGCTTGATGCACAGATTCCTTTCATGTCTAACATGATTAACAAAGATTCTCCCTCGATAAAACGGAAACTAAAGTTCACGTTATTTGGAAGTCTTTTCTTTGCATCGCCATTTAATTTCGCATATGGAATTTCTTCAGAGATTCTTTCAATCATATAATCTCTTAATTGAATTTCTTTATCCGTGCGTTCTTTCATTGTGTCAACTGCAAGTTTTACGGCTGTTCCAAACCCTACGATTCCCGGAACGTTTTCTGTTCCCGCACGGCGCTTTCTCTCCTGTGCCCCGCCATGTACGAACGAACGGATTTTTACGCCTTTTCTAATATAAAGAAAACCGATTCCTTTTGGTCCGTTTAATTTGTGACCACTTGCACTGAGCATGTCAATGTGACATTCATCTACATTTACCGGAATCTGTCCGAATGCCTGCACCGCATCTGTATGGAACAAGATACCATGTTCTTTTGCAATCTCTCCAATTTCCTTTATCGGCTGTATTGTTCCGATTTCATTATTGGCAAACATAATGGAAATAAGAATCGTTGTCGGCCGGATTGCTTTCTTTAACTCGTCCAACTTTACAATACCATTTTCGTCTACGTCCAAATATGTCACTTCAAATCCCTGTTTTTCCAAATATTCCGCCGTGTGCAAAATAGCATGATGTTCAATCTTCGTTGTGATGATGTGATTACCTTTATCTTTATAAGCCTCCGCCGTCGCTTTTAATGCCCAGTTATCCGACTCTGAACCTCCGGCAGTGAAATATATTTCATTTGCCGAAGCCCCAAGTACATCTGCTATAATCTCACGCTGTTTTGTAATGACCTCTTTATTTTTAGAAGCAAAACTGTAGACACTTGATGGATTTCCATAATGTTCAGTAAAATATGGAAGCATTGCTTCTACAACTTCAGGTGCCGTTTTTGTCGTTGCCGCATTATCTAAATAAACAAATCTTTCCATTTTTTCTGTCCTCCCGCTTATTTGTTACAATCTCTATGTTCACATTTTTCAATAGAATTCATCGCTTTGCTTTCGCGCACAAGCTGGTCAAGTTTGATTTCATCAACTGTATTATTAATGCTTTCATTGATTCTCTGCCAGACATATTTCGTTACGCAGCCACCAGCTGCCTCACAACTTTCTTCCGCCGAAAACCCCGAGCATTCTACAGGTTCTAACTTTCCTTCCAGCGCCCGCAAAACATCTCCTACCGAAATATCTTCTTTTTCTTTCGCCAGTACATAGCCTCCTCCGGCTCCTCTGATACTTTTTACCAGCCCTGCTTTCTTCAGCAGTGCCATTAACTGTTCTAAATATCTCTCGGATATTCCCTGACGCGCCGAAATACTGTTAATCGAAACCGGTTCTACTTCGCTATACTGCGCTAAATCAATCAAGGCTCTTAACCCGTATCTTCCTTTTGTTGATAGTTTCAAGTTTTCACCTTCTTTATTTCCGTTTTTCAAATCCCTACTACTTTACTAGGAATTCCTTTTGTAGAATATCACTCCTTTTTTGTTCTGTCAAGGTCATTTCATGAATATGTTTTAAGGAAACAATATCGGAGTCATTTTATGTCCAAAAAAAATGCAATTATTAAAGGAACTTTTGTTTTGACTGCAACCGGTTTTCTCAGCCGGTTTATCGGATTTTTTTACCGGATTTTTTTAAGCCATACCTTTGGTGAAGAAGGTGTCGGATTATATCAACTTATTTTCCCTGTTTTTGCACTTGGATTTTCCCTGACAACAGCAGGCATAGAGATTGCCATTTCCCGTATTGTTGCACAAAAACACTCTCTCCACAGACATGCTGAAGCCCGCCGGACATTGTTTGTTGGACTTACAATGTCTTTTTGTCTTTCTTTTTGCACAATGTTTTTTTTACAAAAACATGCTTTTTTTATTGCAAAAAATTTTCTGCACGATACCCGCTGTACAAATTTACTTCTCGCTGTTTCTTATGCTTTTCCATTTTCCTCCATACACAGTTGTATTTGCGGATATTATCTCGGTTTGAAACGAACCCGGGTTCCCGCCCTTTCTCAGTTGGCAGAACAGATCTCGCGTGTTCTTTTCGTATACGGTGTATGTTACCTGATGTCCAAAAAACATATGGCGCCGTCCGTTTCCATCGCTGTCTTCGGACTTGTCTGTGGAGAAATCATTTCCTCCCTTTACTGTGTTTTTTATTTTTCCCGCAAAAAACCTTCAGGCAAAAATACCGTTTCAAAAATGCAGGGGACACTTTCTGCCGGTATCGAACTGTTTCGTCTGTCTGCTCCGCTTACCGCAAACAGGATACTGTTGAATATTCTGCAGAGCATTGAAGCCGTCTCGATTCCTTCCTGTCTCATTTTATACGGACTGACAAACTCCGATGCACTAAGCACTTATGGAGTATTGACAGGAATGGCGCTGCCCTGCATTTTATTTCCATCTGCCATCACCAACTCAGTCTCCACAATGCTTCTTCCGACTATCGCTGAAATACAGACACAAAATGATAAAATGCACCTCATCACTCTTGTTAAAAAAGTCACTCTTTACATATTTACTTTAGGCTTTCTCTGTACGATAGGTTTTCTTATGTTTGGGAATTTTATTGGAAATATTCTTTTTCACAGTACACTTGCAGGTAAATTTATTTTAACTCTTTCATGGATTTGTCCTTTCTTGTATACGAACAACACTTTAATCAGCACATTAAACGGACTAGGAAAGACTACGACTACATTTTTCATCAACACGACCGGTCTTCTTATCCGTATCGCAGGCATCTTCATATTGATTCCCAAATTCAGTATCATCGGATACCTTTGGGGACTTCTCGTCAGTCAATGTCTGGTTACTTTTCTGTCCGTTGTTTTTCTTAGAAAATATCTTTCTTCATAAAAACAGGCCGCATATTACTGCGACCTGCTTTTATATGGTTCGTACAAACATTTTCATCAAAATAGGATTCACATATATTTCTGTAAGAATACCAAACAGCATCATACAGACAAGAAAAGCCGTTTTACCGTAATTCCATCTGGACATTGGATATGTGTAAAAATACCAGATAACAACCACATACGCTAATATGTAAAAGATAAACTGGGGCATAATTCCTATGATAAACAAAAGAACTCCCTTCATTCCCATGCGGAAAATAGCAGACACAATCAGAATTCCTCCCGAAAATCCTGTCCAAAAAAGGAAAATGGAAATGACTGCTTTTCTTATTTTCGTCTGACCAAGCAGAATCAGAAAAAGCAACGGAACAACCCTTATCCGTAAAATATAAAAAAGATATTCTTCCGGAATAATTTCAATCGAAGGATATTGGCTTAGAAAATATTCACTGAAAATCCCCGATGTACTAAAAATTTGATTTGAGACGATATTGGCATATAAGATACCCGTGAAAAACCCCAATACACAAAACGCTGTTATATAGGCTTTGCTTTGATGTACTTTCAATTAGATTCCTCCATTCTTTCAGATATTTCATTATATGCCTTGTCTTCTTTTTTATTCTTTTTTCTGCCACACCTCATACGCAAGTAATGAAGAAATTGTCTTTGCGTCCTGAATTTCTCCACTAAAAATTTTTTCTTTTAGTTCCTCCATTGTGAACGCTTCCACGTTGATAAATTCATCTTCATCTAAGCACTGGGCAGTGGATTTTAACTCCTCCGCCACATACACCTCTATTTTCTCGTTTGTAAAGGCAACCCATGTGCGCAAAGTAATCAGATGACTCATTTTTCCGGCAACATATCCTGTTTCCTCCTCCAATTCGCGCATGGCGCATAACAAAGGCTTCTCATCTTTATCCTCTAACTTGCCGGCAGGAATCTCCAACGTTTCCCTATCAAGCGCATTTCTATACTGGCGCACCATCAAAATCTTTCCGTCATTTCTGACCGGAATAATAGCAGTCGCACCATTATGATGAATATAATCCCAGTGTGTTTTCTTTCCGTTTGGAAGCTGTATTTCATCTGTATATACTTTTAAAATAGAACCTTCGTATTTCAACGTTCTGTCTGTTCTTTTCAATTGTTCTCCCATTTTTTTCCCTCTTTCAGTAGTATGTTTTACCGGCATAAGATTCTTCATGAATTTCTCATGCCATTAAAAAACCCTTGTCATCTGACAAGGGTTCTATTTCTCTTATTTTGCATAATCCGTAACACGTGATTCACGAATCACATTTACTTTGATTTGTCCCGGATATTCCAATTCAAATTCAATCTGTTTAGAAATATCTCTAGCCAAAAGTACCATATCTGCATCTGATACTTGTTCTGGAACTACCATAATACGAATCTCTCTACCTGCTTGAATAGCAAAAGATTTATCGACACCTTTAAACTGATTTGCGATGTCCTCTAATTGTTTTAATCTGTTTGTATATGTTTCTAATGTTTCTCTTCTTGCACCCGGTCTTGCGGCAGAAATAGTATCTGCTGCCTGTACGATGCAAGCAATTAATGTCTCAGGTTCCACATCACCGTGATGTGATTCTACGGCATTGATTACAACTGCTGATTCTTTGTATTTTCTACACAAATCAACACCAATCTGAATATGTGATCCTTCCACATCATGGTCAATAGATTTACCAATATCATGTAAAAGACCGGCACGTTTTGCCATTCTGACATCTAACCCAATCTCACCTGCAAGCAGTCCTGACAGTTGCGCAACTTCTATAGAATGTTTCAACGCGTTCTGACCATAACTTGTTCTGAATTTCATTCTTCCCAACAGACGAATCAACTCAGGGTGAATTCCATGAACACCTACTTCAAGTGCTGCATTCTCACCTTCTTCACGAATCATCGCTTCCACATCTTTCTGCGCTTTCTCAACCATCTCTTCAATTCTTGCCGGGTGAATACGACCGTCAAGAATAAGTTTTTCCAATGCGATTCTTGCAACTTCTCTTCTGATAGGATCAAATCCTGATAGGACAACTGCCTCCGGAGTGTCATCTATAATGAGTTCTACTCCCGTCAGTGTTTCCAAAGTACGAATATTTCGTCCTTCTCTACCAATAATTCTTCCTTTCATCTCATCACTTGGAAGTTGCACAACCGAAATAGTTGTCTCTGCAACATGGTCTGCCGCACACTTTTGGATAGCGGTAACAACATACTCTCTCGCCTTTTTCCCTGCCTCTTCTTTTGCCTGCGTTTCTAATTCTTTGATCATCTTCGCAGTGTCATGCTTTACATCTTCCTCAACAGTTTTTAACAGATATTCTTTTGCTTGTTCGGAGGTAAGTCCTGAGATTCTTTCCAGTTCCTGCACACGTTGTTTGCTAAGCTCTTCTACTTTCACTTCACGCTGCTTGATTTGTTCTTCTCTTGCAACAAAGTTTGCCTCACGCTGCTCAATTACATCTGCCTTTTTATCCAGCGCTTCTTCTTTGGAAAGCACACGTTTCTCATATCGCTGTAATTCTGCTCTGCGTTCCTTTGTCTCTTTTTCAAGTTCGTTCTTCGTCTTAATAGACTCTTCTTTTACTTCCAAAAGAGCTTCTTTCTTAGTTGTTTCAGCTGTTTTCAATGCGTCATCTATTATTTCTCTCGCTTTACTTTCCGCATTGCCAATCTTGGAATCTGCATTCTTCTTCAAATTGGAAACGGTAGCAAAGTAAGTAACGATTGCCGTTATAACAAGTGTAATAACTACAGCAATAATTATACTAATACTTGGCACAGGAGCACCTCCTTATTTAATTTTCATTGTACAAATACAACACTTAAATTTTATACTGTTTTGCTAAATCTGTCAAGCATTCCAGTCAGAAATTTGTATCACCTGACGGATACTATCATACGAAAAACCTTTTCTCGCCAGATATCCATATATCTTCTGTCTCTCACTGTCAGTAGCATTATATGGATCAAAACGCTTTTTTTCAACCAGTTTTTTTATTGCGGTTAACTCCTCGCCATCTTCATAGCACTCTTCCATGGCGTTCGCAATCACATCTTTTGCTATACCTTTCTGGCATAATTTTGCATAGATTTCTTTTCGACTTTTACTGTCCTGTCTGCTTAAAACAAACCGCTTCGCATAGGCACTGTCCTCAATATATCCAAAAGATTTCACATAAGAAATTGCAGTATCAATCATGTCATCTGTATAATGTCCCTGTCTTAACTTCGTCCTTAACTGCTCTTCCGTCCTATCCATCTGATTTAAAAGATGTAACGCCCGCAATTTGACTCTCTTCAAAATCACTTCATTCTTTATCTTCTCATAGATTTCTTCTGAAACATCTTCTCCCTGCACAATACGAAAACGGGAAAGCTCACCTTTGTATAATACAAAAGCGAACTTTCCGTCAATATAAACCTTCCATTTTGTCTTTGTCAGAGGTTCTATCTGAGTAACAACCATTTTACTCTTCCTCTTTATCTTCTTTTGTGACGCCAAGTCCATAGTGTTCACGGACTTTTGCTTCCAGTTCTTCCATAATCTCAGGGTGTGTGTGCAGATAAGTTTTGGCATTTTCACGTCCCTGACCGATTTTCTCTCCGTTATAGGCATACCATGAACCGCTCTTATTTACTAAGTCAATACCTGTCGCCAAATCTAAAACATCGCCCTCTTTGGAAATCCCCTTTCCAAACATAATATCAAATTCCGCTTCCTTAAACGGAGGTGCTATCTTATTCTTGACAATCTTGATTCTTGTACGGTTTCCAACCATCTCACCGCTTTGTTTCAATGTCTCGATTCTTCGCACGTCCATACGAACAGAAGCATAGAATTTTAACGCACGTCCACCTGTTGTCGTCTCAGGGTTACCAAACATCACACCGACTTTTTCACGCAACTGATTAATGAAAATAACAACGCAGTTTGACTTACTGATAACAGGAGTGAGTTTTCTCAAAGCCTGCGACATAAGTCTCGCCTGAAGTCCCACATGGCTGTCTCCCATATCCCCTTCTATTTCCTGCTTCGGAACTAACGCTGCCACTGAGTCAATAACTACAATATCCATTGCTCCTGAGCGAACCATTGTCTCTGCAATCTCAAGAGCCTGGTCACCGCTGTCCGGCTGAGAAATATACAGTTCGTCAATATCAACCCCTATATTCTTCGCATATACAGGATCCAATGCATGTTCCGCATCAATAAATCCCGCAATTCCTCCTCTTTTCTGAACTTCCGCTATCATATGTAAAGTAACTGTTGTCTTACCGCTTGATTCAGGACCGTATACTTCTATTACACGTCCCTTAGGAACTCCTCCAAGTCCTAATGCAATATCAAGACTTAAAGAACCTGTAGGAACAGTCTCTACTGACACGTTAGCACCGGCATCACCCAGTTTCATTACCGTCCCTTTACCAAAATCTTTCTCTAATTTAGATATCGCTGCATCTAATGCTTTTAATTTATCGTCTGTTGCCATAATAATCTCCTTTTCATGCGAACCTATGTTCGTTTTCTAGTAATATAGTAGTATACTTTTTTTCAAATGTCAACACTTTCTTGCCGCTGTCACCTTCTTTATTCTATTTTAAATTCTGCGGGAAATGGGAGTGAGATACTCCTTGTCTGAATTGTCTCTTGTAGAATTGTATATACCATATCACATTTATATCATTTTCTCAAGAAAAATATCTCCGCCCTTATCATTGCGGAGATATTTTAACATTTTATTTCATCTGACTGACACGTTCTTCCACTTTTTTATTAAAATTTTCAACTCTTCTGTTATAAGTTGTCGTCATATATTTTGAGTGCAGCATAAAATCTGCCGTAGACAGATTATTTGCAATCGGTATATCATAGACTACCGCTATACGAAGCAGCGCTTTTACGTCAGGATCATGTGGCTGTGCTTCCAGAGGATCCCAAAGAAAAATCATAAAATCAATGTTACCCTCTACAATTTTCGCGCCAATCTGCTGGTCGCCTCCAAGTGGTCCACTGTTATATCCTTTTACTTTAAGTCCTGTTCTTTCTGTAATAAGTCTGGAAGTTGTTCCCGTTCCGCACAGAGAATGTTCTCTTAAAATTTCTTTATTTCTTTCGCACCATTCGACTAATTCTTTTTTCTTTCCATCGTGGGCAACCAGTGCGATGTTTTTTCTCTTGCCTATTTCAAATGTAACAAAATTTTCTTGAAGCATTATCTTCCCTCCTAACTTTAACCGGCCTGTTCCATCTCACCAAATCTTGAAGATGCCAAAAGACCTATCAATATCACCATTAGTATACTATAAATTAGTATAACTGGGAAGAGCAACCTCATACTGATAAATATTCCCGCTACAGCGCCAAATAGTGCCCCCATGCCAAGCGTTGCCGACTGAAACAGCATATAAATCATATTTCTTACGTTTACTCCCGAAGACGCGCCTAATATAGAGTCTGCCAGTACACGCATATACAGTTTATTTGCCTGCAGCACAACATAAATGGCAATCGCCAAAACAATTTCAAATACAGGGATTTTCCATGCAATTCCAAGAGAAACCGCCAATATACTGCCATCGATAAACGAGCGGATATGTTCTATTACCGTTGCATACCACATTTTTCTCACAGGGGTATCCGGAATAAGATATAAATATGGATTTTTCAACTCTTTTTCCCATTTTCCGGTATAACCGGTAGCACAGAAAATAATGTACGCCATAACGAGTAACAGCATCACCTGAGGAGGTATCCCGTTCTCAACCCCTATTATTTTTATAAATAAAAACGCAATGCCAATTATTACAAGAGTCATGCCTCCAAAAATGAAAAATCGTTCCTTTTTATATTCTAATAACTGGCGATAAAAAATCGCTTTCGCTCCCGACGCTTTATAGTCCATTTTCACCGCTTTTTTAAACGTTTTCTTTTTTCCGATGGACATTACCATCTCACCGTTTTTGCTCTTATTACGAAATTCCACATAATCATCGGCAAATTTTGCCGCTTCCTCATAATATCCGCCCGTACATTTCATTTTGTAAGCAATAAAAAACATAATTGCAACAGACAGAAAATATAAAATACTGCAGATTACGTTTAACGTTGTTGCCCCTAAAAACACCATACGGTAAACGGCTATATTCCACCCAAGAAACGGAATCATCTGAATAACGGGATAATCCACAAATTGAGTAAGCGTTTCCGGTGACATTCCATTTTCTCTGAAATAGAAAACAGCCACGCACACTACCCCTAAAAGAAAAACATAAATACTTCTGCAAATCCACGTTGTCGTTTTGAAAGACATTTTTTCGTTTGCATACAAAAATATAATCAGGCTCATCTCAAAGATCAGTTCCAAAATAAGCATACCAAACGAAGTAAGCAGTGCTTTTGGAAAACTGATTTGAAAAACAACCAATTCTCCGTAAAAAATAATGAGTGTCATAACAAAACTGAACATATAGTTTTTCATTGCTCCCATGAGAAGAATCGCTTTAGGCGATATTGGCGCAGTAAAAATAAAATGTGTGTGGCTCGGTTTAAAAATAATTCCCTTTTTCTTCGCATAAGTAACAAAATTAGTAAAGAAAATAAATGTAGTCCATATTGTCAGCAAAGTAACCAATGCTATATTTTCAGTAAAAATACCTGATATCCTCCATGCAAACGCCCCGCTGCCCAAAATAATGGCATATATAAAAATAACAGCGAGAAACAGATAGGTGGTTGGTTTTTTAACTGCCTTTTTCATAAAGTTAATTCCGCTTCTTTTCGTCACATACCAAAGCGCTGTCATTACTCATCACCGCCTGTCAATTCAAAGAACACATCGTCAATATCTTTTTCCCCCAACTCTTCTTTTGTATATGTTCCGATAATTTTTCCTTTTTCCATTACATACATAATATCCCACAGTTCTTTAACCATCTCCAGCATATGTGTGCTGATTAAAACAGTGACATTATTATCCCGCAATTCCAATACAACTTCTTTTAACTCTTTGATAGCTTTAGGATCTAATCCAACCATAGGTTCATCAAATAAAATTACTTTTGGCTGAAGTGCCAACGCACAACAAATGCTGACTTTCTGCATCATACCTTTCGATAATTCATTCCCCAACTTATCCTGTTTATCCCAAAGTTCAAATCTATCCAATACTTGTTTTATCTCTTCGTCCGTAATTCTGCTTTCATATGCTTTTCGTATGTATTCAATATGCTCTCTTACCGTAAGCGCCTCAAACATCGCCGGAATTTCCGGAACATAAGCAAAAAGTTTCTTTGCCTCCAGCGTTTTTGAGGAAAGTCTTTGAATTCCGATTCCACCTTCATATTTCAAAAGACCTGCGATACTTTTAATAATTGTCGATTTTCCTGCCCCGTTCGGTCCAAGCAAAATACCTACCTTCCCATCAGGGACGGTAAAACTTACGTTATCTACCGCCAAATATTTACCATATCTTTTCCTTAAATTCTGTACCTCCAGCATCTCATTTCCTCCTGTCCGTCACTCAGCAGAAAAGCCAAGTGTATTATCTGTTTGGTACAATAATACACTTGGCTTTTTAAATTGTCAATAAATTTTTATTGCTTTTCCGCAATTTCTCCCTGTTTTTTATATATGGATTTTGCCGGAACATATCCTCTTACCATGGACAGCGGATAAATATTTGTATGGCTTCCCACAACCGTTCCCGGATTTAATACTGAGCCGCAGCCCACTTCAACTTCATCTCCCAATATTGCTCCGAATTTTTTCAACCCGGTCTCTACAATATTTTCTTCTGTTCTTATCGTCACAAGAGTTTTATCAGATTTCACATTTGAAGTGATCGAGCCTGCACCCATATGAGATTTATATCCCAAAATAGAATCTCCGACATAATTGTAATGCGGAACCTGTACTTTATTAAACAAAATTACATTTTTCAATTCTGTTGAATTTCCTACTACCGCACCTTCGCCGACAATTGCATTTCCTCTAATAAATGCGCAGTGACGTACTTCCGCATTTTCTCCAATAATTGCCGGACCGTGAATGTAAGCGGTTGTCGCTACCGTGGCATTTTTAGCAATCCAAATATCCTTATCGCGTTTCTCATATTTCTCTTCATCTAATGTTTCACCGAGTTCTACAATAAATGCACTGATTTTAGGGAGCGCTTCCCACGGATAAGTAACGCTGTTCAGTAAATCTTTTGCAATTGTTTCATTCAAGTTAAATAATTCTTTTACCGTTAATTTTTCCATATTTATTTTCCTTTCTTATAAAATCGTGCAGCCGCATCGTAGCAACTACGCAGTTGATATTGATTATTTAGCCCCAACACTCCATGTGTTCTGCTTTTAATGAAATTTTCTAATTTTACCATATACTCTTCCGAGGTAATCTCTCCCTCGGCTACATATGTAAGCCCCTTTTCCCAACTGGCTGTCAGTTCAGGGTTCAGCAGAGAGCGAATGGAATGTTTTACCACATCAAAAATCATCTCGCCCAGCAATGTAGGAGTAATCATCTGTGTCTTTTTATTCAATGACAAATATTTAATGCTCAACAATTTTTTTAAAATCTCTGCCCTTGTTGCACTCGTACCTATCCCGCTTCCTTTAATCTGCGCTCTCAATTCTTCATCTTCTATCAGTTGTCCCGCATTTTCCATCGCTAAGATAATAGAACCGGAATTATATCTTTTTGGAGGTGAAGTCTCGCCCTCCTTTATATTCAACGCCTTTATCTCTAAAACCGAACCTTTCTTCAACTGTTGCACAACTGCAAACAAACCGGAATCCGATGTGTTTTCCTCAGATTCAGCGTCCTTTTTCGTCTGTGGGATTCCAACTACTTTTAAATAGCCTTCCTCTGCAAGCACTTTAAAATTAGAGAAAAACTGTTCTTCACTTATTTTTGTTACAATACTTACCTTCTGATAAACCGCAGGCGGATAAAAAATGCTCAAAAATCTTCTCACAATCGTATCATATACCTGTTTTGAAGTCGATGAGACAGACTGTAAGGCAGATAAGCCCTGACCTGTTGGAATGATTGCGTAGTGGTCTGTTATTTGCTTATCGTTTACATAACGGGTTTTTTCTAAACCTTTGTGGCTTCCAAAACTTAAAATATCACTCAAATAAGGTTTCGCCGTCTCATACTTAGATAGACCGTTTAGATTTTTGGATATTTCTTTTGCAACGGCCGTTGACAATACTCTCGCATCTGTTCTTGGATATGTGACGAGTTTTTTCTCATATAACTCCTGAACAATCCTAAGTGTCTCGTCCGGGCTGATTTTAAATCTTTTGGAGCATTCATTTTGCAATTCCGCAAGATTGTATAAAAGAGGAGGATTTTTCTTCTCCTTCTTCTTCTCAATAGATACCACCTGAGCTGTAAGAGGAGTCTCCTCACTCAAATATGCAATCAGTTCTTCCGCCTTTTCTCTGGTTTTAAAGCCATTTTCCTTATATAAATCAAAAGATTCAAAATACTTAGAGCCTTTCACCGCTTTCCATTCCCCGTCAAAACTTTGTTCGTCTAATTTCAATGTACTCAGTACACGATAAAACGGTGTCTTGACAAAGTTGCGAATTTCGCGTTCTCTTCTAACTACCATTCCTAAAACACATGTCATAACCCTTCCTACTGAAATAACAGTGAATTTCGTATGCCGATAGTTAGAAATACTGTTACCGTATTTCAGAGTCAGCAGTCGTGAAAAATTAATTCCCATAAGATAATCTTCCTTCGCACGAAGATACGCTGAATCACTCAGATTATCATATTCAGATATATCTTTAGCCGTATTAATTCCTTTAAGAATCTCTTCCTCGGTCTGCGAATCAATCCACACACGGCGCTCTTTCTTTCCCTTAACGCCTGCCTCCTGCCTCACAAGCCTGTATATATATTCTCCCTCTCGTCCTGAATCGGTACACACATATATATATTCAACATCATCCCTTGTAAGAATGTCTTTAACTATATTAAACTGTTTCGCAACTGCAGGTATAACCTCATACTTGAATTCCTTTGGTATGAATGGCAAGGTGTCAAAGCTCCATCTTTTCAGATTAGGATCATATGCATCCGGGTAGCTCATAGTTACCAGATGTCCTACACACCATGTCACAATATGGTCTC
>ERZ773204.280-NODE-280-length-43520-cov-11.794087_pt1 | contig 43520 bp, 30 predicted proteins | sample MGYA00581007_ERZ773204 | MGnify/ENA primary metagenome ERZ773204 (study PRJEB29015, sample SAMEA2737757) | human gut metagenome | biome: human gut; feature: human-associated habitat; material: faeces | place: China | collected 2012 ... | reverse complement strand
GACGCACAATCGAGCTGCAAGCGGCAGGACGCCGCATTTGCAGCGACCCGGCCGGTATAAATACAGCTGTGCTCATCATCCAGAGCGACTTAGTTCTTCCCATCAGCGTACAAATTTTACATATCAGCCACAGCCTGCCCGTCTCTACCCCCCCATTTCAATAAATCACAATTTATGAAAGAAAGATATTTGCGGTACGCACAAAAGTAATAGGTGATTCAAAGTGTGGCAGCCTTTTTGTTTTCTTTATTGAGGCTGTTTCTATTGCAGGATTTAATGAAGTATATTCATTAATTGTACTTATAGCTTTATTGTCGTCTTCACCATATAATATATATATACAGTTATCAAGCTGGCTTACAGCGTGGCTTATAGAAGCTGTGGTATAATGTCCCTGAATGCTTGAATACAGATATTTTGCATATGCCCCACCCAGATGTGAGTTCTCATGGTATGCATTGATAGCAGGAAGTATACTTAAATCTGAATGTGATATATTATTATATACAAAATCATTATATATACGCTTACGGCTCATACATATATTATATACAAGAGTTCCTATTATAGGAAAATTAATTATGTGCCTTTGTATAGAATTACGTTTTGAGGGAGACTTAAGTGAATCCTTTATACTCTCAGGACTTACCAGCAATATTTTATCAAAAAGATACGAGTTACTATATGCAGTCATAATAGTCACAGGTGCTGATTTACCTGTTGCAATAACGCTTACTTTTTTATGTATAACATTGACTATAAAATCATTAATAAGTTGTGTATACATATATGTAGTATATGTAATATTAGGTTTATCAGAATGACCACATCCCAAAAGATCCAATGCATATACGCAGTGGTTACGGCTTAGAAGCTGGATAACATTCTTCCATTCATAAGAAGATGAGGCACTGTCAAGATCATGGATAAGCAGCAGTGGACTTCCGCTTCCTGTAACTGTGTATGCAATATTGCCAAACTTCCATTCAAATATTTTTTCTTTTGAGTCAGCCGTTACATGGTTAATAGTTGACATTCTGAAAATAAATCTGTTGATAGCGTGTATTGATGATACTACACATACTCCAAGTGTAGTTGATATGCCTATTTTTGACCATTTATTCATAGTAATCCTCCATTCTGCATAGTGAAATATAATATATATTTATATGTAATTTTATAATGTTACTTCTGAATATTAAATCAGAAAATCTTACGTTCAGGATATATATATTAATTATAATGCAAAAATGTAAAACTATCAATATATTTAATTGTCTGAAAATGTCAACATAAATTTAATATTGCTTAAAATATATAAGATTTAACAATGTGAAGATTAAAATGAATAATTGATTTATTTCCCAAAATAGAGTAATATGTTACTGTTACAAAAGAGTTATAGTACATTCGTATTATATAGAGAATTTTGATAATGACGAAAATTTATAAGCATATGGTGATTAGTTTGAAAGAAATTATTGAATATGTAAGAAATGAATTAGAAGACTTTAGAAAACAGAAATCAGAGATTGAAGATAAGCTTCATTCTAATGAACTTGATATACAGGAAAGCAGACAGGCAGTAGAATTAATCAAAAGAGATAACAATTCTACTGGTATGATATTTATGTCAACTGATAAGAATACCGGATTTAATACTGAGGAAGTAATAAGGCTTGAACAGATGATTTCTGACATGGAAAAAAGTCAGAAGAGTATGAAAGCGGAAAAAGATAATATTGATAAAAAGATTTCAAAGCTTGAAAGTATCTTATCGAATAAGGATAATACCGGTGTAGAGACATATAAATATACAAGTCATGATGTGATTAATTATGTAGAAGCAGAAAGACAGAGAATATCCGCGGATATTCATGATTCAATCATTCAGAATCTGACAGCAATGATGTATAAGATGGAGCTTATAAAGAAAGTGGTAGACAGTGACCATAACAGGGCAAAGCTTGAGATAGAGTCTGGCAATAAAATAATTAAGGATTGTATTGAAGAGTTAAGAAATATAATATTTAATCTTCATCCTATGTCATTAGATGATCTGGATACAGAGGGCGTATTTAATGATTTTATTGGAAAGATTAAGCAGTCTACTGATATGGTGGTTGATTATTCATACCATAGTAAGCTGAAGCATATTGATAATTCTGTTGTTATTATGTTATTAAGAATTATTCAGGAGTTATGCTGTAATTCAATAAAACATTCAGGTGGGACAAGGATACAGATAAGTGTTGATATAACGCCGGATGTTATTAATATTATCCAGTCTGATAATGGAAAAGGATATGATTATAGTATAATTAATAATCCGAAGACAACATCAGATAATACCGGATTTGGTCTTGTATTGTTAAAAGAAAGATTAGGACTTATTGATGGTAAAATTAAGATTGGTGATATGGAAAGTGGTGGAGTGGAATATAAGATAACAGTTCCGGTGCCACATTTGGCAGATGTCTGATGAATGGCGTATGTACTGTATACAGTTTTATGCGCATATAATGTAAGTATTTTAGTTAAAAACAATAATATTTAAAACGAATAATTAATGTGCCAGGTTACATATAAAAATGTTATAGATTATACTTTGATCTGCATGTTTACAAAATGTCTATATATTTTAAGTAAGATTATAGATATATGGAGAACAGATGATTGAAATATTGGTTATAATTATCTGTAGAAAGGGGAAGAGTTATATGGCTATTAGAGTGTTTTTGGCAGATGATCATATGATGGTCAGAGAAGGTTTAAAACAGTTATTGGAATTGAGTGATAAGATAGAGGTTATAGGAGAAGCAGGAGATGGATATGAATGTCTTAATCTTGTAAATAAGACTAATCCGGATGTGGTATTATTGGATATTAATATGCCTAATCTTGACGGGTTAAAGGTTCTTCAGATAATGAGAGAACAGAATATGAAGAACAAAGTTATTTTCCTTACAATACATAAAGAGATAGATTATCTTGTTCAGGCTATGGATTATGGATGTGATGGATATATTTTAAAGGATTCAGATTCAGCAACGCTTGTTGAAGCAATTGAAATAGTATATTCGGGACAGACGTATATTGAGCCATCATTGACTAATCTTTTAAATGCTAATCTTGCAGAGAGAGATGTTATGAAAGATAAGATTAATGAACTCACAAAAAGAGAAGTGGAAGTATTAAAGCTTCTTGCAAATGGAATGTTTAATAAGGAAATTGCTGCCACGCTTAATATTAGTGAGAGAACAGTTAAGAACCATGTATCTAATATATTTAAAAAGATTATGGTATCTGACAGAACACAGGCAGCAGTATTTGCCATAAAAAATAATCTTGTAAAAATAAAATGAGTAATATAATAGTTATTAATTTTATATGTATGAAATAATTTTATTAATCAAATACAGGTATTAAGGATATGTAAGGGTATGATTACAGCTTACATATCCTTTTTATTTATTGGCTAATAATGATATTATTTTCTCACATGGCTAATTTGATTCTGAACAGAACATGAAATATATGTTTAGCGAGGATTGTGGAGCCGCTGATATAATAAATGTTTCACGTGAAACATTATATTTAAGTAATGTTAATTGCAAAATTACATTTAGAAACAACAAAATATTAATTTGATGTAGATAACATAATTAAATAATGTTATAATGTTTTCGTTGCAAAAATGTTTCACGTGAAACATTTAAGTGATATTTAGGGCATAAGAAAGACTTCCTATGCGAATTTCTTTTGACTCTTTGTAACAAAAACTGCTCAGGAATGGGAATTAGTGTGAAAAATAATGATGATACTATTATTTTTCATAAATTCATGTATGAATTGACTATTTGTGCTGCAGGCATTACAAATAGCCTTTATCGCAGAGCTGATTTAATATTTGACCTGCGATTGTTCCAGCATTAAAAAAAGCCTGCGGAATGAGGATTATTATGGGAAAAATTATATCAATTGCAAATCAGAAGGGTGGAGTCGGAAAGACAACGACAACTATTAATTTATCGGCATGTCTTGCAGAGGCCGGAAAGAAAGTACTTGTTATAGATATGGATCCACAGGGAAATACAACTAGTGGTCTGGGTATAGAGAAAGATGAGGCAGAAAATACTATTTACGAAGTAATATTAAGGACGGTTGATATAAAAGATGCTATTATTAAAGATATATTTGATAATCTTGATATAATTCCATCTAATGTTAATCTTGCCGGTGCAGAGATTGATTTAATAGATGTTGAAGAAAGAGAATATATTTTAAAGTATAGTCTGGCAGAAGTTAAAAATAATTATGACTTTATAATATTAGATTGTCCACCATCGCTTAGTATGCTTACTGTAAATGCGATGACTGCTTCAAACACAGTACTTGTGCCGATACAGTGTGAGTATTATGCACTTGAAGGACTTACACAGCTTATGCATACAATTAATCTTGTGAAGAAAAAACTTAATCCAAAGCTTGAATTAGAGGGTGTTGTATTTACTATGTTTGATTCAAGAACCAATCTGTCATTACAGGTTGTGGAAAATGTTAAAGATAATCTTCAGGAAAAGATATATAAGACAATTATTCCAAGGAATATACGGCTTGCGGAAGCACCAAGTCATGGTCTTCCAATAAATATATATGATAAGCGTTCAAGTGGAGCAGAAAGCTACAGAATGTTGGCACAGGAAGTTATAAAAAGAGGATAGTGTAAAAATAAGCTAGATAGCTTATTTTTACACGACTATTTGTTCTACTTAGGAACAAATAGCCCATGATGGCAGAAGAAAAATTGCCTGCGCGAATTTTTCTTCGCCTCTTTGCAACAAAAGTTGCTCAGAAATGAAGATAGTGTAAAAATAATATAAAGGGAGTGACAAAGAAGTGTCGGAAATCAAAAGCAGTAAGACATCTAAAGGACTCGGAAGAGGACTTGGCAAAAAGGGACTCGGAAAAGGCATTGGAGCATTAATTCCAGAAGATGATGATGTTAAGGTTAAGGAAGTAATAAAAGAGGTTATTGTAAAAGAACCGGCAGATACTAAGATAAGAATATCTCTTATTGAACCCAATAAAGAGCAGCCAAGAAAAGCATTTGATGAAGATGCATTAATAGAGCTTGCAGAATCTATAAAACAGTATGGGATACTACAGCCATTACTTGTTCAAAAAAAAGGGGATTTTTACGAAATAATTGCAGGTGAGAGAAGGTGGAGAGCCGCTAAGCTGGCAGGTCTTAAAGAGGTTCCTGTAATTATAAAGGATTATACAACGCAGGAAGTAATGGAGATTGCCTTAATAGAAAATATACAAAGAGAGGACCTGAATCCAATTGAAGAAGCAAGGGCATATCAGCGACTTATATCTGATTATAGGTTAAAGCAGGATGAGGTTGCCGAAAGAGTTGCAAAGTCAAGAGCAGCGATAACCAATTCATTAAGACTTTTAAAGCTTGATGAAAGAGTCCAGAATATGGTTATGGAAGGCAAGTTAAGTAATGGTCATGCAAGGACAATTATAGGAATAGAAGACCCTGATAAACAGTATGAAATCGCTTTGAAAATATTTGATGAAAAGTTAAGTGTAAGAGAAACTGAACGCTTAATGAAAGCATTATCAAAGCCGGAAAAAGAAACAAAGTTAAAGCCGGCAAATGATTTCGTATATAGGGATATTGAAGATAAAATAAAAAAAATAATGGGTACAAAGGTAGTTATAAAAAATAAAAATAACAATAAGGGTAAAATCGAGATAGATTATTATTCCCAGGAGGAGCTTGAACGTATATATGATATGTTAAAGCGCCTTGAGAAGTAATATTTTTAAAAATAAAATACAAATAAGAGAGGTAATGCAATGAACATTGATTTTTTTGGCTATTTTAGTGTGCCGGCATTGTATATTATGCTGGGTTTGTGTGGTATATCACTATTGTCAATAATACTTGCAATTGTTGCCATCTGCAAGCTGGCCGGAATGAAGAAAAAATATAAAAAATTCATGGAAGGCTCAGAAGGTGAATCAATAGAAGCATTGATTAAGCAGAATCTTGATGATTATAATGAACTTAGAAAAATAGCAGATAATAATTCCGAGTCAATTAAAGATATTTATGATAAAATGCAGCATACATTTCAGAAGATTGGTCTTATTAAATATGATGCCTTCCATGAAATGGGCGGAAAGTTGAGTTTTTCGTTATGTATGCTTGATAAACTCAATAATGGTTATCTTGTAAATGTAATGCATAGTAATACAGGATGCTTTGCATATGCCAAAGAGATAATTGATGGAAAGTCATTTACAGAATTAGGTGATGAAGAACAGAAAGCATTAGAACAGGCAATTGCCGGAAGCTACGGCGATGTTGACTTAAGCAGCGAAATTAATGAGATGTTGAATTAATAAATTAACAAAATACTGGAAAATATATTAAAAATGGTGCATAATAAATAAAGTGTGAATATAAAACACGATATCTTAAGCACGATATCAGGAGGAAAGAAAATGTTAGATTTAAAATTTGTAAGAGAGAATCCGGAAGTAGTAAAACAGAACATAAAAAATAAGTTTCAGGATAAGAAACTTCCACTTGTTGATGAAGTTATAGAGCTTGATGCACAGGCAAGAGCTACACAGACAGAAGCTGATGAATTAAGATCAAGCCGAAATAAATTATCTAAGCAGATTGGTGCATTAATGGCACAGGGTAAGAAGGAAGAAGCAGAAGATGTCAAGGCGCAGGTAAGTGCTAACGCTGATAGATTAAAGGAGCTTGAAGCAAAGGAATCAGAGCTTAATGCAAAGGTTACAGAGATAATGATGAAGATTCCTAATATTATTGACCCAAGTGTACCAATTGGTAAGGATGACAGCGAGAATGTTGAAATAGAAAAGTTTGGTGAACCGGTTGTACCTGATTATGAAATCCCATATCATACAGATATTATGGCTAAGTTTAACGGAATTGACCTTGATGCAGCAGGTAAGGTTGCAGGAAATGGTTTCTATTACCTCATGGGAGATATTGCAAGACTTCATTCAGCAGTTATTGCATATGCAAGAGATTTTATGATTGACAGAGGATTCACATACTGTATTCCTCCATATATGATAAGAAGCAGTGTTGTTACAGGTGTTATGAGTTTTGAAGAAATGGATTCAATGATGTACAAGATTGAAGGTGAAGACCTTTATCTTATCGGTACAAGTGAACATTCAATGATTGGTAAATTTATTGATACAATTACTCCTGAATCAGAGCTTCCTAAGACACTTACAAGCTATTCACCTTGCTTCAGAAAAGAAAAAGGTGCTCATGGTATAGAAGAACGTGGTGTATATAGAATACATCAGTTTGAGAAGCAGGAGATGATAGTAGTATGTAAGCCAGAAGAGAGTAAGATATGGTTTGATAAATTATGGAAGAATACAGTAGATTTATTCCGTTCACTCGATATTCCTGTAAGAACACTTGAATGTTGTTCAGGAGACCTTGCGGATCTTAAGGTAAGATCACTTGATGTAGAGGCATGGTCACCACGTCAGAAGAAGTACTTTGAAGTAGGTTCATGTTCTAACTTAGGAGATGCACAGGCAAGACGTCTTAAGATAAGAGTACAGAATGATAAGAAAGAAAAATATTTTGCACATACTCTTAATAATACTGTTGTTGCACCACCTAGAATGTTAATTGCATTCCTTGAAAATAACCTTCAGGCTGATGGCAGTGTAAGAATACCTGAAGCACTCCGTCCATATATGGGGGGACATGATAAACTTCAGTAATTATTAAAATATAATTGCAGACAAAGCACAAAGAATATAGGCGTTTATGCCGTTTCTTTGTGCTTTTTTATTTGTGGATTCTGATGTTTTCATAGAGTAAAAATAAAGTTTGCCCCACTCTACCAAAAAAATGCTTCTTGAACTGTCGTTCAAGAAGCATCCCTCGCTTTCAGATTGGTCAATCATTATTTATTAAGTTTTATAATGGCAGGTGTATGCTCATAACCATATGATTGTCCTGTAAGGCTTCCGACAGGATTAAAGAATAATACCATATTATCCATTCTGTCTGAATCAACTATAAAGCCGACATGATATTCAATCTCGGCACCGGCAGGGATTGTATATCTTTGAGCATAGTAATTACGGTTATTATCATATGTGTCAGGAGCTTCATCATACATTGTAGGATAATCACAATATAATGAGTATCCTTCAGGGTCTATATCTGCCTTAGATGAAGCATAATAAGATGTGTATGGAATAGTATCATCAGCACCGAGGCAGCATATCTGTGGTTCAATTTTAATCTCTGATATATCAGCATCAGAGGTATTTTTAACTTTCATGGTAACATATACAAATCTGGCATTAACGGTCTTCGTATCTGTAACTTTACTGATAGTATTAGAGCCGTCTCCCTTTTCAATCGTCTGCTTTTCATAAGATAATTTGCCATTTTCATCAGTAATTCTTTTAATAGTGTCAAGCTGGAAGCCAAATCCGGCTTCGTCAATTTCTGCAACAGAATCCATTGTCTTATAACCCTCAACAGTGTATTCAAGGGAAGAATCATTATAAGCTGAAAGGCTGTCAAATGAGAAAGGCTGACCTATATCAAAGAAATTATTTTCATTAACAAGAGTCTTTTTAGCAGAATAATTTCTTGATTGTGTTGAAGTAGCTGATGTCGTACTAGTATTATATCTTGAACCCTTCATGGCAACAGATTCGTCACATTGTGTAAGAGTTATGCTATTGGCAATATCAATTAAATCATTTTCATCAATATTAACCTGTGCAAATATTTCTACAGCATAGCCGTATTCCTTAAAATAAATAATCATATCTTTATTATAAGAAGTAACATCAAGAGCATTTTTATAGAAAATGGTTGCATCATTGCCATCGCCGACAACAATATTTTTAGTACCAATTGCATTATTTTTAGTTATAACCTGATTTTCATTGATAACCATAAGACCAATTGTGATATTGTGGCTTTCGGTATAATCATCAGCAAGTGCATATTTAAAAAGACCATTATCAGGAGAGGAACTGTTAGAGCTTAGTTCGTATCCATCCATCATATATCCAATATCCATACGGACAAAGGTATGGTACAACTCTGGGTCGTAGTGTGATGAAGAAGTATCATCTGCCACATAAGTAACATCGGTGTTTTCTGGTGTAGTACCACAGGCATCAGTAGGACCGGAAAATGCTACCTGATATTCATAATTATTAGTCTGCTTAGTTGAAATATTATAGTCTGTCATAATCTGTCTGGCGGCAAGGGCAGAACCCGGAATTGCAATAATTACAAAGCCTGCGGCAGCGGCTGCAATAAATTTCTTGTTGTGTATTCTTTTTAATTTATCCTTTTTATCGATAGACTCTAAAAGTGCGGCTTTATTATTAAGATATTTTTCTGAAAATGTATGTTGTTCATTGTTATTCATAAATTCTTCAAGCTCAAGCTGTTTACCTAAGCTGTGCATAGAATTGTGATTTTTCTTTTTCATAAGTTAGACCTCCTTTATCAATAATATGGTCATATAAATATTTTTTGGCACGTTCATATCTTTTTCTGATTGTTGCAGTATCAAGACCTGTAATATCTGCAATTTCCCTTGTAGAAAGCTCCATATAACAACGCATGCGGATGACTTCTTTATAAATGTCAGGCATGTCCTTTGCGGCTTCGGTAAGAATTGTACAGTTATTAATCTCTGTAAGCTTTTTATCAATAACGTCATGTGGGTCTGCGATATCGTCCTTATCGTTAAAATCATAAAGCCATGCTTCACGCTGGTTTTTATGATATCTATTGATAGCATTGTTTTTTACAATCTTTAAAACAAGTGCTTTAGTACGGGCATCATCAGGGTCTTTTATTTTATCAAGATAATCAGTAAGCTTAACAAATGAGTCGTGTACTATATCCTCTGCCTGGGCTTTATTGTGTAATATGGAATAAGCTAATGCATACATTTTGTTTTCATATATGACATATAGCTTTTCTAATTTCTGTCTGTTGGATAATTTAATTTTAATTGTAATCATCTCCCCTCTGAAGTGATACTGTAATTATTATATCTGTACTGACGATTATCTATATATAATATACTAACTTGTTGTTATAATTCAAATTAACTTATCGGACTATTTAATAAAATAAGATTTATTACAAATATCATTATTTTTTTAATTTTATTTAAAATAAACTTAATTTGATGCAATGTATAAAATAATATAAAAATACTTAGGCAGAATGTGATACTTTGTATGCCGGATTAATTTTTATATTTCGTATAATAATTGAGTAAATAATATATCATAAATCAGATATTGTGTTACACGGTAAAATAATTGCAGTTTTTGAACGTTCTATAATATATAACAAATAAAATAAAAAAACGTGACATAAAAATTTAATTTTTTGTAAAGTCATACATTAGAATTATATAAAAAGGATGTATGTAAAAGGGATATATATATAAGGGATGTATATAAAAGGGATGTATATAAAAGGGATGTATATAAAAGGGATGTATATAAAAGGGGTGTATATAAAAGGGATGTATATAAAAAGAATGTATTATGTTGGGAAAGATATTGATATATAAATTTATCAGGCATATATACCTATAATAGATTGATATATTATAAGACAGAAATAGCATAGTTCGACATTATCTAGTAATAGAATTGTGATAATGTTTAAAATATTGCACAAATATGTATCTGTTCATTTATGGTTATAAGAGAAGGGAAGAGATTGCAGATTAAATTTTGCCAGTCTCTTCCCTTTTTAAATAGATTGTTATTTTAATAAAGTATTATTCAGTTATAGAATGAATCTTAAAGATATTACTGGAACTCAACAATGTCAATCCATTTTTCAAGAAGCTCTTTTTCAGCAGGGTTATTCTTAGTAAGTCTTGCAGCCGCTACAATAGGCACCCAGCTTGTAACATAGTCTTTTTTAGTATTAGTCTTATTGCAGAAGGTCTGCATATATTTTTCAGCAATGGAATCGTCTACAAGCTTAAGGAGAAGATAAGTATTGGCTACATCAGCACTGGCATTACCCTGTGTTGCATGAACCCAGTCAACGGCTGTTATATCAGTAATATTGCCATTGTTATCAGTCTTGACTATGACATTATCAGGACAATAATCACCGTGGCACAGCTTAGTATGCTTAGGCATAGATTCAAGTCTTGTAGATAATTCAAAAATAGTAGAGCTGTCAATTGTATCTTTAAGTGAGTCAATCTGTCTTTTTAATTTATCCTTTAATTTTAATAATAAAGGATTGCTCTTCTTTTCAAAATCAATCTGATAATCGACAAATGCATTGATATAGTCATCTGTCTTTTCAGGATGAGACTTAAGCAATTCAGTAAGAGTCACACCATCCTTATATTCACTTGTTATAATCCATTTGCCATCTTCAACAGATACGCTGATAAGCTTTGGAATATTAACTCCGGCATCCTCTACCCTTGCTGTATTAAGTGCTTCGTATAATACATCTGATTTGCTATAATCAGTGTCAAAGACCTTCATTGCTTTACCGTTCTCAATATAAACGGATTTCTTATTATTATTTGCAATACATTCTTTCATGAAATACCCCTTTCTTATTATAAATAAATTATTAAACTGCTCCGGTACAATGTATGGATGTATATCTCAGACTAAGATATACATCCACGGGGATTGCAGAGCCACTGGTAGATAATATCTGTGTTAAATATAAATAACATTTTATTTGTCAAATTCTATAGGCTTTCCATAATATGCCTTAAGATACATTGCCTTAATCTCACTCATAAGAGGATATCTTGGGTTGGCACCTGTACACTGGTCATCAAATGCATTTTCAACCATTTCATCCAATGTGGCAAGGAAATCTTTTTCTTCAACGCCGTAATCCTTAATGGTAGGCTTGATACCTACAGCATTCTTTAAGTCTTCAATAGCCTGTAAGAAATTCTCGAATATCTCATCGTCATCTTTGCCTGTAATGCCTACGAACTTAGCACATTCAACATAACGTTCCTTGCAATGAGGATATTGATACTGAGGGAATGTGCCCATCTTGGCAGGAACCTCAGCAGCATTAAATCGCATAACATCTGTTAAGAAAAGTGCGTTGGCAATACCATGCTGTATATGATGAAAAGCACCTAACTTATGAGCCATTGAATGACACACTCCGAGGAAAGCATTTGCAAATGCCATACCTGCCATAGTAGAGGCAGCAGCCATCTGTTCACGGGCTTTAGCATCATGTGGTCCATTATTATATGCAGCAGGCAGATATTCAAATATATTCTTCATTGCCTTAAGCGCAAGACCATCTGTGTAATCTGTAGCCATAACAGAAGCATAAGCTTCAAGTGCATGTGAAAGTGCATCAATACCTGATGAAGCTGTAAGTCCCTTTGGCTGGTTCATCATAAGATCGGCATCTACAATAGCCATCTTAGGAAGAAGTTCATAATCGGCAAGAGGATATTTAATTCCTGAATTCTGATCGGTAATAACTGCAAATGGTGTAACCTCAGAACCTGTACCTGATGATGTAGGAATAGCTATAAAGTAAGCCTTATCACCCATCTTAGGGAATGTATATATACGTTTCCTGATATCCATGAAACGCATTGCCATATCCATAAAGTCTACTTCAGGATGTTCATACATTACCCACATAATCTTAGCGGCATCCATAGCAGAACCACCACCGATAGCTATAATGCAGTCAGGTTCAAAAAGTTTCATCTGCTTAGAACCCTCTGTTGCTGATTTTAATGTAGGGTCTGGCTCTACATCATAGAAGGTTGTATGCATTATTCCAAGTTCGTCTAATTTATCAGTAACACACTTGGTATAACCGTTCTTATATAAGAACTGGTCTGTTACGATAAATACTTTCTTCTTATGCATTACTCTGCCAAGCTCATCGAGAGCAACAGGAAGACAGCCTTTCTTAAAGTATACCTTTTCAGGGGCTCGGAACCACAACATATTTTCTCTCCTTTCAGCAACAGTTTTAATATTAATAAGATGCTTAACACCTACATTTTCTGATACGGAATTACCGCCCCATGAGCCGCAGCCAAGTGTAAGTGAAGGAGTCATCTTAAAGTTGTATAAATCGCCGATACCACCCTGTGAAGAAGGTGTGTTAATAAGGATTCGGCATGTCTTCATAGCTTCACGGAATATGGCAATCTTATCCTGATTAGGTTCAATATTAATATAGAGAGAAGAAGTATGACCATATCCACCATCAGCAATTAAATGAGATGCTTTATCCACAGCATCCTCGAAGTTATCTGCTTTATACATGGCAAGAACCGGTGATAACTTCTCATGTGCAAATTCCTCTGAAAGGTCAACGCTTGTTACTTCACCTATAAGAATCTTAGTGGTTTCAGGAACGGTAATACCTGATAATTTACCGATATTATAAGCACTCTGACCAACAATCTTTGCATTTAATGAACCATTTATTAAAATAGTCTTTCTGACTTTATCTAACTCTGACTTAGTAAGGAAATGACAGCCTCTTTTTGTAAATTCTTCTTTAACAGCCTTGTATACTTTCTTATCAACAATAACTGACTGCTCAGAGGCACATATCATACCATTATCAAATGTCTTTGAATGTATAATAGAATTAACTGCAAGTATTACATCTGCTGATTCATCAATGATGGCCGGAGTATTGCCGGCACCTACACCAAGAGCCGGTTTGCCTGATGAGTAAGCGGCTTTAACCATGCCAGGACCACCTGTTGCAAGGATAATATCAGCTTCTTTCATAAGAGTGTTAGTAAGTTCAAGTGATGGAACATCAATCCAGCCTATAATTCCAGCAGGTGCACCGGCTGCAACAGCTGCATTAAGAACAACCTTTGCAGCATCTATAGTACATTTTTTAGCACGAGGATGCGGACTGATAATAATACCGTTACGTGTCTTAAGACTTATTAATGTCTTAAATATTGCTGTAGATGTAGGATTGGTAGTAGGAATAACAGCAGCAACAACGCCGATAGGCTCAGCGATTTTAGTAATACCAAATGCCTTATCTTCTTCAATAACTCCACAGGTCTTAGTATCACGGTAAGCATTGTAGATGTATTCAGAAGCATAATGGTTCTTTATAACTTTATCTTCAACAATACCCATGCCGGTCTCTTCTACGGCATCCTTTGCAAGGCTTATTCTTGCCTTATTAGCTGCAAGTGCGGCAGCAGTAAATATTTTGTCTACCTGCTCCTGTGAATAAGTTGAGAATATTTTTACTGCCTCTCTTACCTGATTAATTCTTTTTTCAAGAGATTCTACAGAATCAACAGTAAATTCAAGTTCAGCATTATTTTCAGTCATATAAATCCTCCATTCCGCCGCAAGTGCGGCAATATAACTCTTGATTGATAAATTATTAACAAACATCTACAGTATATATTATGATTAATCTGTTGTCAATAGATTGATAAAAAATTAACAAATGTTTAAGTTGATTTAATATCCTAATTAATATATTGCGGTTATACACAATTAATTATCAATTATATATGCGATGTGAAATTATATATGAAACTTATTTAATATTTGAAAATATAATGTGAATGTGGTATGTTATAGATATAATTTATTATGTGTGGGTAATCTCAGTTTGACAGTAGTAATGGAGAGTGGAATTGTTATGAAAGAAGTTTTTGTTGATGATTTAAAGGGAACAGAGATACTTGCTGTGCCTGTAATAACAGAGTCTAATGTTGTGCTTATACAATCAGATACTATTTTAAAGCAGGAATACATAGATAAGTTAAAGGAACATAATCAGCTTCTTGTATATGTTAAAGACGATATTGCTAATACAACTGCTGATGGTACAAGACATATATTTAATATAGACGATACGATTAACAGGACACAGGAGATAGTCGGAAAGGTTCTTGACAGACATATATATAAGAGAAACAGTGACCTTAGTATAATAGGAGAGGCTGCCGAGGAGATTATTGACAGTGTTATATCTGATCCGGATGTTATTAACAGCATGACGGAAATAAGAAATATAAGTACAGATCTGTATACTCATTGTATTAATGTGTGTTCGCTTTCTACTGTTATGGCTTTAAAGCTTAAGATGACAAAGAAGCAGGTTAAGAATATTGCAATGGGAGCTATATTGCATGATATTGGTCTTAAGTATATACAGGCACCGTATATTGATGTTAGTGAGGATGAATTATCTCCGAAGGATGAGCTGGAATATAAGAAACATACGATATACGGGTACAGCTCTATACAGGATGAGAACTGGATTTCTGATATATCTAAGGAAATTATACTTCTTCACCATGAGAATATTGATGGAACAGGATTTCCATTCCAGCATAATGGCTCTAAGATTAAGATGGAGATACGAATTGTTTCTGTATGTGATGAATTTGATTCATTGATAAGCGGAATTGGAAATAAGCAGCTTAAGATGTATCAGGCAATCGAATATATGAAAGTACATGCTGAACGGGAATATGATGGTGCTATTGTAAAGAAGCTGCTTGAATCTGTTGCGGTTTATCCGGTAGGGATGCAGGTGCTTACTAATGAGAATGAAGTCGGTGAAGTTATAAGACAGAATAAGGATGTAGCAGACAGACCGGTTATGAAGATGGTACGACATTCAGATGGAAGTCCATATACTGAATATGTGGAAAAGGACCTTTTGAAGTACCTTACTGTATTTATTATAGATATATTATAGTGATAAGCATTATACATAAAATAAAAAGAATTATATATTTACATTAAGATAACGAAAGTGTACAATAGACCGGTGTGCGAATATCATAGGCGGCTGTAAGCCGGTATCAGGAATTGAGGTAGTTATGAATATATATTTACAGGCGCTTGGTTTTAGTAATATGGACTCTGAGGGTGAGGCGAAGTTCATTAAGGCTGGAATCAGGGGTTGCACAGAGGAGGGATTTGTATTATCTAATAATGCATTACAAAGAGGGGTAATAGTATTAAGAATAAGTAAGTCTTGCGGATTATATATTTTTGGACGGTATGAGAACGGCAGTTTTATATATGAATATTATTTTCCATTTGTTATTGGAAATACAATAACAGATTATGATGAGCTTACAGTGGAAAGACATCTTGATAAAGAATCATATGCGGTAGTATGTGATGAAAAAAAGACCGGAGTGACTATTATATTTTATCTTCAGAATGTTATGGATTACCTGGAATATATAACAGGATTAAAACAATCTGATAAGAATAACAATTCTGGTAATAATATATTTAATCCGGACAGGAAAAATACAATATCAAAGAAGCCGCTTGAGAACAGGAGAGTATCGCTTACGGCATTGTCATTAGGTGGGATGATACTTTTTCCGCTTAAGAAAGATATGTATAATAAGGAGAAGCAGCTTGAAGAAGAGAAAAAGAGAATTAATCTTATAGCTGCGGCCAAAAAAGGTGATGAGAGCGCTATAGAAAGTCTTACAATAGACGATATAGATACATATACAAAGCTTTCTGACAGAGTACAGCACGAAGATATATTTACTATAGTAGATTCGACTTTCATGCCATGTGGTGTTGAGTGTGACCAGTATTCTGTTGTAGGAGAGATTCTGTCAGTGTCATTGGAACATAATGAATTTACAGGTGAGGATATTTATATTATGAATCTGGAATGTAATAATATAGTGTTTACGATGGCAGTAAGTAAAAAAAGTGTTATGGGACAACCCGCAGAAGGCAGGAGATTTAAGGGACAGATATGGCTGCAGGGAAATGTTAAGTTCCAGTAGTTGATTAGCGTTTATAGGAACTTATGGTGTATTTGTTGAGACATAATGTGAATTATAATACTAAAGGTTCTTATGATATAATTTATAGGAGAAAGTGGAGGAAAATATGAAGCACAAATTAAGAGGAATAGGAGTACAGTTAGTTATCAGTTTTGTTATTGCAATAATGATACCTACACTGATTCTTGCGTTTGAGGCAATTAATACTACAAAGACAACGCAGGAGAGCAACATTAATATTACAAGTGGACAGACACTTACAGAAACACAGAAAGGTTTCAGAAATTACCTTAAGAATTTAAGCCAGCCGGTGGATCTTGTAACGAGAAAAGACGAGGTTAAGCATCTTGAGGATAGGGGTGACTTTGATAATAATGTAACAACCATCCAGGATGCACTTATAGCATCAGTTAAGGTAACAGATGGAGCTGTAAGGGCATATTATTCTACTGCCAAAGGTTATTTGATATCAGGCTGGACAGAGCCTAATCCTGATACAGGCAAGGTCGGTAATAAGAAGGATTTTGCGAGAAATGTTAATAATACCAGTCAGGACTGGTATAAATCATGTCAGGGACTTACATCAAGAGATGGAATTTTCTCATATTATACTAAGCCATATACAGATACTAAGACTGGCAATAAGATTATAACTGTTTCACAGGATGTCAAGATTGATAATGTCAATTATGGCGTTGTTGCTATGGATATTAACTTCAGTGAGATAGAGGAATATGTTAATAACATAGGTCTTCTTAATACAGGTTATGTTCTTCTTGTAGATGAAAATGGTGATATTCTTGTAGATAATAATGATGACAAGTCATTTTCAGGTTCTGTAAGCAGTGCTAAGTTCTGGAGTGACTTTAAAGCATTATCAGATGATAAGAAGAATGTGGTGAGTACATATACAGAAAGAATTGATGGAACACCGTTAACAGTATCAGTTGTAAGAGATGAAGTTACAGGCTGGTCGCTTGTTGGTATAGTTGGTAACAGTGAGATTACTAATGTTACTGATAAAATAACAAATGCAACGCTGACTTCTGCTGTTGCAGCATTTATTATCGGTATCATTATAGCTTTATTTGTTTCAATTATATTTACTAAGGAAATCAAGAGAATTAATACAGTTATGCATGCTGTATCTAAGGGAGATTTCTCTAAGAGAATTGAAGTTAAGAAAAAGGACGAATTTGGTTTGCTTGAGACAAGCTTTAATGAGATGGTTGATAATGTTGCAGGGCTTATTAAGAATGTAGAAGAACGTTCAAGTGTTATTATTAAGGCATCAGGTAATATATCAGATATTTCAAAGACAACAACAGAGACAACTAATCAGGTATCAGAAGCCATCCAGAGCGTATCAATCGGTGCAGCAGGACAGGCAGAGAGTACTAATAAGGCAAGTGATGAGGTTGAAAAGCTTGCACAGAAGCTGCATGAGACAAGAACTTATGTTGGTGATATTAATAATAAATCAGCACAGACACAGAAGCTTAGTAATGAAGGTATTAATATAGTTGATAACCTTATTGGAAAGGGACAGAAGTCAATTGACAATTCTAAGCTTTCTAAGAATGTTGTCAATGAGATGATTAGCAGTATTGATAAGATTAATTTTATATCGAATGCTATTACAGAGATTACAGAAGAAACTAATATGCTCTCTTTGAATGCAAGTATTGAGGCAGCAAGAGCCGGTGAGAGCGGAAGAGGCTTTGCAGTTGTTGCTGACCAGATAAGAAAGCTTGCCGAACAGTCACAGCAGTCTACAGATGAGATTATTAAGATTGTAAGTGAGATATCTGATAAGTCTACATTAGTTGAAAAGACACTTGATGAATCTGATGAGATTATTATGGAGCAGAATAAGTCAATTCAGGATGCTAAAGAATTATTTAATAATATTTCAGAATCTATTGATGAACTTACTCAGGGACTTCATAATATTGAAAATCTTAATGCACAGATGGATGACAGCAGAGTTGAAGTTGTTAAGAGAATGGAAGAGGTTGCTACAATTTCAACAGAGACAGCAGCAGCATCAGAAGAGGTTACAGCATCTGCCGAAGAGGTTAATGCTACAATGCAGAACTTAAATCAGTGTACAGTAGAGCTTGATGAGATTGCTATGTCACTTAAGGAAGCAATTGAGAAGTTTACATTATAGTTAAGAATTGTATTGAAGCCTGTGGAGATAGTAGGTTGCGAGGTCTATGAAGCAGGAAGCCCACTGGCTTTAGACAATGGGTAGTTCACATATTATAATATGAAAGAATAATACAGGAGCAAAGTGATATTTTGTTGCTTACGTTAATATATTAACTGTTAATGTATTAATTGTTAATGTATTAACTGTTAATGAATGAACAGATAGTGATAACCAGAGAGAGTTATTGCTATCTGTTTTTGTTTATGTAAATTGGATAAATGTAGTTTATTGGCGTATTTAGTTATATTTAAAAATAGCTGCACTGGTGTGGAAGCAGACTTTTCACTTTGGAATAAAAATGGGACAAATGTGGTTATGGTATAAAAATGATTAATGGAGTCATACGGCAAAAAAATGATTAATGTGGTTATTGACCGATTTTATTATATATGATAATATTATAATGTTGATGTTATATGGATGTTTTGTATAATATGTTTCCTTAGTTAAATGGATATAACAATAGCCTCCTAAGCTGTAGTTGCGGGTTCGATTCCCGCAGGGAACACTCACATTTTGATGGATGATAATAATAAGTGATAATAGGTAGAGATAGTATTATATTGTTCTTTATACCTGCTATCACTTATTTTATTTTAATAATATAATTTTATCAATTGGAAGTATAGATAGCATTAGCTTTGAAGCTCGTGCAGGATTAATGGAATGGAGAATGTATGGAGTGTTATAAATCCCGGGAGGAGATAGGTAATATAAGCAATTCGTCTTTGATAGGTGATAAGGCATTAAAGACGATTAAAGAGGTAATCAATAATAATGGTGCAGTCGGTATTATTGCCGGTTATTATGATGATGACCTGACAATTTTATCTGTAAGTGATTTTTTGTTATTTAACCTTGGATATAGTTTTAAGCAGTTTGAAGAATTTACGCAAGGATCATTAAGAACATTGTTTTTCGGAGAAAATGTAAGTTTTTTAGATAAAGACCGCTTCACAGATATTCATGGACTTGGAGAGGGAAATATGCTTACCTTTGATGGAACACCATTAACTGTTAAGATATTTAAAAAGGATTCTGTAGACAATAATGGAACACCAATCTGGATAATGGCAATAAGGGTAGACTGGGAGCATGAGAATATTACACTTATTAATGAAGTATTAAAGTCGGGCTTCTGGTATATGGACTGTGATAATAATGGCAACATCAGTGATGTACATTGGAGTCACACATTCAGAAAGATGTTAGGGTACAGGGATATTCTTGATTTTCCTAACCTGCTGGGGTCATGGTCGGATTTATTACATCCTGACGATAAGAAAAAGACATTTAACAGTCTGTATGCTGCAATCAAAGATAAGACTAATAAGAAAAAGTATGATGTTGAGTACCGGCTTAAGGTAAGTGATGGTTCATATAGCTGGTTTCGTGCCAGTGCTGAGATTATAAGAAGAACAGATGGAACCGCAAGAAGGATTACAGGTATATTTGTAAACATTGATGATGAAAAAGAAGCACAGTTACAAAGAAAGAAAGCGGAAGCATTTCATAATGCATTTACAAAGACTAATCTTTGTGAGTATTATGTTAATCTTAAAGACAATACTTTTGATTCAATGAAAAAGGATGCTGTTTTTATAGATAATTTGCAAAAGTATAATACATGGGATGAGCTTATAGAATATTATATCGGGAATTATGTATGCGAAGAATATAAGAAAGAAGTAAGGAGATTTTATAACCGTGAGCATGTACAAAGAAGACTTAAAGAGGTAGATGGTGAATTAAGTCTTGAGTGCTGTATTATATTTAATCAGGAAAAACGCTGGGTACGCAATGTTATACTCCGTGGTGAAAAGCAGCAGTCACAATATGCTATTATCTTTCTTCGTGATATTACAGATGCCAAAAGAGAGGCAAGGATACAGGAACAGATATCGGCTGATAACGAAGCAATGGGACATCTTATCCAGAGTGTGACACAACTTGTTGACCATTTTGCAATATGTGATTTTGAAAATGACAGCTATGAATATTCATATATTAAGGTAAAGGGTGGATATCCACCGAATGGAAAGTATAGTGAACTTGTTAATATGGTAACAGACAGATTTATGATGTTAGAGCCATCAGAATCTATGAAATCTATTCTTACTGTGGAAAATATACGGGATAATATAAAAAGCGACCGCGATATTTATAAATTTGAATACTGTATGAAAGAGGAAGATGAATACAGGAGTTCAACAATTATTCCATTGGAATGGAAAGATGATATTTTAACAAAAATTCTGTGGATCTCTATTGATGTAACACAGGAAAAACAGCAGGAGATAATATCAAGGAAGGCATTAAAGGATGCATATCAGGCAGCAGAGAGAGCAAACAGGGCTAAGACAGAATTTCTTACTAACATGTCACATGATATAAGAACACCGATGAATGCGATTGTAGGACTCACTGCGATTGCAGGAGCTAATATTAAACATCAGGATAAGGTTATTGAATGTTTAAGTAAGATTACAACAGCAAGCCGGCATCTGTTAGGGCTTATTAATGAAGTGCTTGATATGGCACGAATAGAGAGCGGAAGGGTGTCATTGGTGGAAGAGGAATTTAATCTTTCAGAGCTTGTTGACAATCTTGTTACGCTTGTAAAGCCGGGGATGGATCAGCATAAACACAAGCTTGAGGTTCATGTGAAAAATATTGAGCATGAGGATGTGTGTGGTGATACGTTACGGATACAGCAGATATTTACTAATCTTATGAGTAATGCCATCAAGTATACACCGGATGGCGGCAATATTATATTTTCAATAGAAGAAAAGGTAAACGCACAGACCGGGCTTGGATGTTATGAATTTATTATTGAAGATAATGGAATCGGAATGGATGAAGAATTTCAAAAGATAATGTTCCAGCCATTTACAAGGGCTGATGATGGCAGGACGACTAAGGTTCAGGGAACCGGTCTTGGAATGGCTATTACAAAAAATATTGTAGATATGATGAATGGTGATATTAAGGTTGTAAGTTCGCTGGATAATGGAACCAGAATTTCTGTCACCATTTATTTGAAATTACAAAATAAAGAGACCGATGATATTAAAGAGCTTATGAATTTGCCGGTGCTTGTGGTGGATGATGATATTATATGCTGTGAAAGTACTGTGGAGACCCTAAAGGAGATTGGAATTGTCGGCGAGTGGGTAACGTCAGGAGAAGCTGCGGTTACTAAGACATTTAAAAGACATGAAATGCATGATGATTATTTTGCAATTATTATGGACTGGAAGCTTCCTGATATGGATGGTATAGAAGCTGCCAGACGCATCCGTAAGAGATTAGGTAAGGATATTACAATTATTGTTCTTACTTCTTATGACTATAGCGAAATAGAAGATGAAGCAAGAAGAGCAGGTGTAGATGCATTTATTACCAAACCGCTGTTCAGGTCAAGGCTTGCTGCCACTTTAAAAGATGTAGTAAGCGGCAGGCCTGAAAGGTCAGCTAAGGATTATCTTAAAGGTTTTGAGGAAGCAGATTATTCAGATAAGAGAGTATTAATTGTAGAAGATAATGATCTGAACCGTGAGATAGCGGTAGAGATTGTGGGAATGACAGGTGTTAGGATTGATACGGCGGAAAATGGTAAAGAGGCAGTCGATAAGATAGAGAAGTTTCCGGAGGACTGGTATAATCTTGTATTTATGGATATACAGATGCCAGTTATGAATGGATATGAAACTACTGCAGCAATAAGGACACTTTCCGGGAAACGTGGAAGTATTCCGATTGTTGCGATGACAGCCAATGCGTTTGCTGAGGATGTGCAGATGGCTAAGAATACCGGAATGAATGAGCACATAGCTAAGCCACTTGATTTCAACAGGCTGAATATGATTTTAAGAGAATATTTAAAATAGATTTACAAGCAATTTACTAAAATATCAATGGCAGTAAAAAAATATCGACATACATATGCAGACACGCTATAATATATTTTGTGTAATTAAGAGAATTATATTATAATTGTTGAAGGCACCGTTTTTTGGCTTTTGTAATATTTGGAGGATATATGAATTATATAGTACTTGATCTTGAATGGAATCAGAGTCCGTCAGGCAAGAAAAATACAGTGGAAGATATTCCATTTGAGATTATTCAGATGGGTGCTGTCAAGCTTGATGAAAAATATAATATAATTGGAGAATTTAATAAGAATATAAGACCTAAGGTATATATGCAGCTTCATTCTAAGGTGGAGGAGGTTGTAGGTGTTACCATGGAGGAGCTGCTTGAAGATGGAGAAGATTTTGAACGTGTTGCAGCAGATTTTTTAGAATGGTGTGGATATGATTATATTATTTGTACATGGGGAAGCATGGATTTAACAGAATTACAGAGAAATATGAAGCATTATGGAATTGATGCCGGATTTCCTCAGCCATTTTTATATTATGACCTGCAGAAGCTTTTCAGTATATGTTATTCGGATGGAAAGACGAGGATAACGCTAGAACATGCTATAGACCAGCTCGGTATCAAAGCCGGTGAGGAGTATCACAGGGCTGTTAATGATGCAAGATACACGGCAAAGATTATTAAATATCTTGATATGGACAGGGCGGGAAAGTATTATAGTGTTGATACATTTAAGATACCAGCTAATCGTAAAGAGGAGATACATCTTGACTTTGGAGATTATGGTAAGTTTATATCAAAAGGTTTTGAGACAAGGGAGCAGGCTGTAGTAGACAGGGAAGTACGTTCATGTAAGTGCTTTAAGTGCAAAAAGAGTATGAAAAAGCATATTAAATGGTTTGCCACTAATGGAAAGTCTTATTATGGTCTTTTTGAGTGTGAGAAGCATGGTCTTATTAAGGGGCGGTTTAAGTCCAAGCAGGCAGATAATGGATTGTATTATATAGTTAAGATATTAAAATGTACGGACCGGTATGGGGCTGAAAAGATAAAAAAGAAGCAGGAAAAAGAAAGGCTTCACAGGCGCATGAAAGCTAAGGCGGAAAAGGAAGCTAAGAAGAATGCCGGTGTAAACAATAAGGTTTCTTATAGTGAATGATAAGAGCTTTAATATAAAACACAAAAGAGTATATACTAAAATAGCTGTTGTATTAAGAGAAATGAAATCTTCTTAATGCAACAGCTTTTTTTAAAACATAAGTTACATAATTGCATATATAACAGCCAGACCTATAACTATCTGGATAATTGCAAATCTGAATACTACCTGTGAATCTGACCATTCCTTGTTTTTTCTCATGTGGTCATGGATTGGAGTTCTTATATTTTTCATAAGACTGATATGCAGGAATCTTTTAAAGGATACCTTGATAAGTCCAAGACCTCCATCGAGAATTATTATAATTGCAACAGGAATATATAAGAGCGGATGGTGAAGCTTTAAGAAAGCAAATGCAATGAAAACACCAATGGCTCTTGAACCGGCATCACCCATAAGAAGCCTGCTAGGAGATGCATTAAACCACAGATAACCAAGTATACATACTATCATAAGCAGTATTGTGTGGCTGAAATATGGTTCGATATTAAATATCCTGAATAATATATAGGCAGTTGAAAGTGTTACTACTGATAATGTGCCGCAAAGACCGTCAACGCCGTCAGAGCAGTTAGTAACATTAATGCTTACCCATATAAGAATAACAATAAGTATTCCATAAATAACAGGATTTAAGGTTACAGTTACATTAAATAATGCGATGTCAAATGTATTAGGATTGTAATGAAGGTATGTTACCGCAGACATAATTGCAATAGCAAAGTCTATTAGTCCCTTCTTTAAGTTCCCCCACGGAGAAGATGAGCTGTCATCTAAATATCCGCTTAACATTGCTGCAAGTGTAAGTATGAGATATATTATTATCTCTGAATTAAGATTGATAAAAATAGCACATGAGATTGTAAATGTGAGTATAAAGATTATACCGGCACCTCGTGGCTTTCCCACTGACTTAGTGCCATTAATGGCAAATGCACGTCCTGCATCACGTGGAAGAATGTTCTTACCGGCAGCGATGGCAATACATGTAATGGCAAAAGCAAAAATAACACTTAAAAATGTTATTTCCTTTATGTACTGGGAACTGATTAAGTAGTAAATCATGATTAAATACTCCTTTGCTTATGATTACTGAAACATTTTTTAGTATAACATATATTAGAGGTAAAAACACTAAAAATGTTCCTTTTTAAATAATGTTATGATATAATAAATGAATAAAGGTCATTAATTAATGTACCTGTATGTAAATGGAAAAATTAAGTAAAGGGGGAGTGGGTATGGCAAAAAAAGACACTACCGGGATTTTCATGACAGAAGTTGATACATATTTATTCGGACAGGGAACACATTATGAAATATACAATAAGATGGGAGCACATAAAGCTGTAAAGAATGGAGTAGAAGGTGTATATTTTGTTGTATGGGCACCAAGAGCCAAGGATGTATATGTAGTCGGGGAATTTAATAACTGGAATGCTTATGGATATGATATGAAACCGGTATCTGATGGCGGTGTATATGAATTATTTATAGAAGATGCCAAAGTAGGACAGATGTATAAGTATCTGATTATATCAGAGAGTGGCGAGGCTTTGTATAAGGCTGACCCATATGCCAATTATGCACAGCTAAGACCGGAGACTGCCTCTATAATAACAGATCTTGAGGGCTTTAAGTGGACTGATTCAGGCTGGATAGCAGATAAGAAGAAGGAAGACCATTTAAAGGCACCTATGAATATATATGAATGTCATCTTGGTTCATGGAAGAAAAAAGAGGATGGAACAGAAGACGGATTTATGAATTATAAAGAGATAGCTCCACAGCTTGCTGCATATGTAGAAAATATGGGATATACATATATTGAGCTTATGGGTATTGCAGAGCATCCGTTTGACGGCTCGTGGGGATATCAGGTTACAGGTTATTATGCACCGACTTCAAGATATGGAACACCGAAGGATTTCATGTATTTCGTTAATTATATGCACAGCAGGAATATAGGAGTTATTCTTGACTGGGTACCGGCACATTTTCCTAAGGATGCGCATGGTCTTGCCAATTTTGACGGAAGCTGTGTATATGAATATGCTGACCCAAGAAAGGGAGAACATCCTGACTGGGGAACGAAGGTATTTGACTATGGCAAGAATGAAGTATCTAATTTCCTTATTGCAAATGGAATGTTCTGGGTTGATAAGTTCCATATAGACGGTTTAAGAGTTGATGCTGTTGCCTCAATGCTTTATCTTGATTATGGAAGAAATGATGGTGAATGGGTTCCTAACAAATATGGTGATAATGGGAATCTTGAGGCTATGTCATTTTTAAAGCATTTTAATTCAATGATGAGAAAGCGTTTTCCACAGGCAGTTACAATAGCAGAGGAGTCTACTGCATGGCCTAATGTAAGCGGAGATCCTGATGATGGTAATTGTCTGGGATTTACATTTAAGTGGAATATGGGCTGGATGCATGATTTCCTGGAGTATATGAAGCTGGATCCATATTTTAGAAAGTTTAATCATAGCAAGCTTACATTCAGTCTTATGTATGCATACAGCGAGAATTTTGTGCTTGTATTATCACATGATGAAGTAGTACATCTTAAGTGTTCTATGTTGGGTAAGATGCCTGGTGATAAGTCGGACAAGTTTGCTAATCTTAAGCTTGCATATGCTTATATGTGTGGACATCCCGGTAAGAAACTGTTATTTATGGGACAGGAATTTGGGCAGTGGAATGAGTGGAGTGAAAAGAAGGCATTAGACTGGTATCTTCTTGAGGATGAAGAACATAAGAAAATGCAGGATTTTACAAGAAAGTGTATGAAGCTTGGTAAGAATTACAGATGTCTGTATGAAACAGATTATAGTGGTGATGGCTTCCGCTGGATTAATGCCAATGATAAGGATAATAGTACATATTCATTTGTAAGGGTAAGTCCGGACGGAAAGAAGCATTTGTTATTTGTGCTTAACTTTACTCCGGTAGAAAGGGATAATTTCCGAATCGGAGTACCGGCAAAGGGAAAATATAAACTTGTTCTTGGAAATGATGAGCGTAATCAGAAGAAGCAGCTTACAGCAGCAGCCGGGGATTGTGACGGCTATAAGCAGTCACTTCTTATAGATATTCCAAGATACGGAATATGCGTATATGAATTTAATGCGGCTGAACTGGATGATAAAAAGGAACTTTAATTTAGAATAAATATTTTTTAAATAAATGACGATACCTTATATAGATTTACGAGGTATCGTCATTTTTAAATTGGAGGTTATTTAAGAGTTTATGAATTTGAATATAGCTGAAATGAATAATAAAAATAATTCAGGTGTATCTATTAATATAAAAGATAATACAGGTAATGGAAATACAGCCATTAATATTACAGGGGCATATGCAGCAGCTAAGACAGAAAAAGCGGCATATGTTACAAGAGGAATGCAAGATAAGGATAAGCTTGATAATAATACATATTCATCACTTATAAAGGAAGCTGATGATATAAAAGAGCAGTTAAAAATAAGTGCAGATACGGCGAAGTCAAGCCTTAAGGCACTGTTTATAAGATTATCAGGAGTTGATGCCGTTAAAATGGATGAGGAGGGCTTTAATCTTACAGATGCAACACCACAGCAGTGTGTTAATATTGTAGAAAAGATTAAGATAGAGCTTGCAATGCATGCAGATGGAGCAGTCGCTGATACGTCCAATATAAGTAAGGATAAGATTGAGCAGGTAGCAGGAAGTGCCGGATATGCCAATGAAATTGCACAAAGATTAAGCGGTGCCGGTATGCCTGTTACAGATGAAAATATCAGGAGCGTACAGGGAGTACTTGATAAGACAGAGGGATTATCCAAACTTAGCTGTGAAGATAAGAAGAATATAGTAAGAAGTAATGTGGCACCTACTGTGGACAATGTGTATAAAATACAGCATATATCGGGATTTCAGAACATGGATGTGGATAACATTTCTTATAATCTGCCCCATGGTGGAAAAGACAATGGATTTGAGCAGTTAAGGCCTCAGATTGAAAATATCATCAGTCAGGCAGGCTTTGAAGTTAATGAAGATACACTTAATATGGCAAAGGATTTGCTTAATAATGATATCCCTATGACATCGGACAGTTTCAGGTTTATGAATGAACTTGATAATATGACTCTTCCGGATCTATCAGACGAGGGAGAGCGAATGGCTTATATTGACAGGATAGTAGATAATATGGCAGCAGGCTGTGATGCCGGAAGCGTATCACTTACAGATAGTGACAGTGTTATGGATAAGGTGATGGAAGCGCTTGAAGTAATTAATAAAGCAGAACCAGCACATGTTAAGAATGTACTTGATAATACGGATACATTCTGTATTGGAAATTTAAAGCAGGCGTTAAAAGATATTAATCAGGCATGGGATAATTATATGTCAGAGAGTGCCGGTAATAATGGGGCAGATTCACTGGCTTACAGTATAAGCATAATGCAGAATAACACGGATAATACAGGGACAGAAAGTGATAAGACATACAGCTGTTACAACCGGCTTCAGGAACTTCGTATGTTAATGACAGCACAGGCAGGAGCATTTCTTGTAAAACAGGGAGTTAATCTTAATACTACACCAATAGCTGAGCTTACTAATAAGTTATATGAGTATGACAGGCAGATATTTGAAGAGGAATATGCAGGCGTAGGAAATGTAGACAGATTTGGAGTAAATGATAACAATATACAAAATTCTGTATATGTAAATATATCTGATAATGTATTGGTACAGCAACAGGGCCAGATTCAGATGGCACAACAGTTATACCAGACATCACTTAGCGTAAGACGTGCAATGTATGATATAAGTACTTCACCGGATGCTCTTATAGGGGCTGTGCTTAAGGAACAAAGTGATAGTAAAGCCGTTACAATACAGGATTTTGCCGGGATGGGAAGTAATCTTAAGAGGCGTTTCAAAGAGGCAGGTCAGACATATGAGTCTGTCGGTACACAGGTAAGGCAGGACCTTGGTGACTCAGTTAAGAAAGCCGTTGCGGCAAGCACAGATGATATACTTAAAGAGTTAGGACTTGAAAATACGACAGCAAACAAAGATGCCATAAGGATACTTGCACTTAATTCAATGGATATGACAACTGAAAATGTAGACAATATAAAGAGTGTATATCAGACGCTTAACAGTCTTATTAATAATATGACGCCACAGACAGTTCTTAATATGATTAAGGACAATATCAATCCGTTAAAGGATGACATTAATGACTTAAATGAGTATATACAAAAGCAGAATGAAATAAATGGAACAGATGAGTCAAAGAGTGAAAAGTATAGTCTGTTTTTATACAAGCTTGATAAGACAGATGGAATTAGTTCACAGGACAGGGAAAAATTCATCGGAATATATAAGATGTTAAATATATTTACAAAGGATGCCGGTGCGGCAGTGGGAGCACTTATAAAGCAGGATGCACAGGTTACTATGGGCAATCTGTATACAGCATATAAGAGCAGAAAAGCATATGGTATGCAGGCGGCTGTTGACGACTCTACAGGAATTGGTAAGATACATGCGGATTATTATAATGATCTGTTTGAACAGACGTCAGGTAAGATTACACCGCTTACATTAAAGGATGTCAATAACAATCAGGATATATATTCACGAAGTGTTGAAGGATTCTGTGAAGCAGTGTCAGAAAGCTATGATTTTGATAAAGAAGCAGAGTATTACAGTGATATATATGATAAATATATAGAAAGCTTAAGGTATGATGAACAGGACGCAGATTATATAATAGGAGAACTTGAGAGAGCAGACGAGACTGTTACAATAGGAAATATACAGGCTGCATTTAATGTATCACAGACAGATTACTTTAATAATCTTAAGAATAAGCTTACAACAGGCATGGATAACAAAACAGACGGTAATGATTATGATGATGAATTGCCAGGTATGTTTAAGGAAATAACCGATAGTCTCAAAGATAGTGAAAGCATAGATAAGGCATATGATAATTTAAAGCAGAATATACAAAAACGGTTAAGTGAAGCAGTTGCAGATGATAATATGACATCAGCAGATGCCATTGAAACATTAAGAAATGCAAATAAAGAAATAGGATATATTTACAGACTGAATTTAAGACATGATTATAAGATTCCTGTAGTGATAGGTGATGATATAAGAACAATCAATCTGACACTTATTCAGGATGATACTGATAAGGGAAGAATATCTGTTGAATTTGATGATGAGAAGTCGGGTCATGTATCTGTTGAAGCAAAGATTAATAATAAATCAGCAGATATATACATATTGTCGGATAATGATGATACTGCCCTTATTGAAGACAGGGCACAGAATCTGTCAGAAGAATTAAAGAATAAGATGCAGATAGACACTGTAAATATTAATACAGGAATTAATGATAATATCAAGAGGGTAACATATGATAATGCGGCTGAAAGTGTTGCCTCAGACAAGTTATATAAGATATCAAAGTTAATAATAATGAAGATGTCCGGAAAATAAATTGTAACTAAAAATAAATGTATGGTAAAACAGGCATAAAGCAATTTAGTGAATTTACCGATATAATTAATAATAACATCACAGTTAAGAAAGGCGTGGTAATTTAGATGAGAATAAATACTAATGTAGCAGCGATTATTGCCAATAATTCTTTACAGAAGGCAGAAGACAGACTTAACCAGTCAATAAGACGACTTTCATCAGGATATAAGATTAACAGTTCGGCAGACGATCCGGCAGGCTGTGCAATTTCCGAAAAGCTCCGTTTACAGCTTAAAGGACTTTCACAGTCAGATAATAATGCGGCAGACGGTGTGTCGGTAATTAATACAGCAGAGGGTGCAATATCTGAGATTCAGAGTATGATCTCAAGAATGAAGGAGCTTACTGTACAGGCAGCTAATGGAACTAATTCTGAATCAGAAAGACAGGCTGTTCAGGATGAGATTGATAATATCAATAAAGAGATTAACAGAATATCCAACGATACTGAATTTAACTCACAGGCATTAATTAATGGTAATCTTTCAAGAAGAGTATATTCTAATATTGAGGGTATCAATCAGCTGGAATGTTCTGACGGATTTGTGGCAGGCAATTACGGAATAACAGTAACAGCCGATGCAAGACAGGCTATAATGACAGGTGCAGATACTATATCTATGGGAGCCGGTGATAAGATTACAAAGGAACAGGCAGGTAACATTGATATTAATGGTTATACTGTAAGTATCAGTGAGGGAGATACACTTGATGATATTATAGGTAAGCTTGTAGATGCAGCAGATTTAATTGGGGGCAAGGCATTTGTTACAGATGGGACGGCACAAAATGATACTAAGGCAAATGGAAGCGTATATGCAGGTTATGTTCCAAATACAACTTATGAAGGCGGAAGATTAATGATTATGACAAATCAGTATGGAAGTGAACAGTCATTAACCATTAAGTGCAGTAATACACAGCTTGCAGGTCTTTTAGGTCTTAATAATGATGTTACAACAGATGATGGATATGTTGTTAATGGAAGTGACGTACAGGCTGAATTTACAAAGGATGCAGATGGTAAAAGAGTTGGATTTGAAGATAGTGCTGTAATGTCAACCAGCGGAACAAGAGTAACAGTTAAGGATGTTAATAATAAGACGTTTGTTACAGATGTAACAGGAACATCAGCAGGAACTAAGTTTGATGATGTCAATAAGTCTAATAGTAAGTCACAGGCAATATCAGCAGATAAAAAGGATGTTGTACAGGAAGTTACAGATGTAGGTACAATGAGTATTCATATAGGCTCTAACGAATATCAGGTTATCAAGCTTGATATTCCGGCACTTAATACATATACGCTTGGAACTGATACTATCAATGTAATGACAGGAATGTCAGCAGGTGTGGCAATATCCACAGTGGACAAAGCTCTGAGTATTGCCAGTGCAGCAAGATCAAAGCTGGGTGCATATTCTAACAGATTTGAACATACAATAAGCAATTTAAGTATATCTTCTGAGAATCTTACATCATCTTTATCTAAGATGATAGATACAGATATGTCAGAAGAGATGACAGAGTATACGTCAATGAATGTTCTTTCACAGGCAGCCACATCAATTCTTTCACAGGCTAACCAAAGACCGGCTAACGTATTACAGCTTCTTCAGTAATAAGAGAAGCCGGGGCAATGTATCATTGGCATTTTGCGAAATAACCGGTGTAAATCTTCTGCATTATTTAACGTAATGTCATTAATACAGTACACAGGGCTGGCAGCCGGTAAGAAATGGAGTTGTTATGAATAAAGAAGCAATTAAGACATTTTCATATAGAATATCACAGGCATCTAAGACTGAGCTGGTTGTAATTATGTATGACATGGCACAGGAATATCTTAAGGATGCCATACAGGCTTTAAATGATGATGATAAGATTGGATTCTGTAATAATATAAGACAGGTTAAGAGAGTTATTGATGAATTAAGTTCAGGTCTTGATATGCAGTATGAGATAGCAAATGAGCTTTTTGTATTATATATGCAGGCAGATAAGATATTAATAAGATGTCTTGCAAGGATGGATAATGAGGGACTTGATAAAGTTGGGAATATGTTAAATAAGCTCAGGGAATCGTTCTACAAGCTTAGTAAAGATGATGATTCAGGACCGGTATTAAAGAATGTACAACAGGTCTATGCAGGTCTTACATATTCAAGTGCAGGCGGAAGTAATGAGATATATAATGATCCTGTTAATAACAGAGGATACAGTGTATAAAGTAAATGACAGTTTTACATATATTAAAACTTCTTTTACAGGTATCAGGCAGTTTTAAACTTTTCTGATACCTATAGAATATCTTTAATATATAAGTAAGACTGTCATTTCTTATTATAAATATTAAGAGTTTAAATTTATATTTAAAAGTGAAGACTGCGTTTACCGCTAGAACGGCGGTATTGTTTAACATTTCTTCTGACTAATGTAAATATTACAACGGCAATTATAGCAATAATAACGATAAATATCCATATGTTTATTGAAATACATTTCTTTTGTGACAGGTTCTTATCATTGCTTTCATTGCTAAGATAAGGAAGCTTGCTGTCTGCATGGTTATTTGCATCTGATGAAAGTGTCAGTGTGGTTGAACCGACTATATTATCAGACAGCGTGAAGTTGATATTTGTTGTAAATGAATTATTATCTGTGGTTATATTACTGTCATCTGCAACCTTAAGCTTAATATCACCGGCAGAAGATGTCAGAGGTATAGTAAGTGTTGAGGCATTAAGATTAGATGAAAGTGAATACTTACCAAATACATCTGACATATAGTAGTTGGAATTACTAAAAAGTGAGCTTATGGCTTCTCCCGAAACTGTTATTTTCTGGAAGTTATCAAAGCCCCAGTCAAATAAAGTTCTCGTATCTATAAATCTTTCGTTATCTCCTGATTTAAAACATACGCATATAAGACGCATATTGTCTTTTTCGGCAAATGTAACAAGTGTACATCCTGATTCATCAGTATATCCTGTTTTACCACCTTTACAGTATTCATAGTAATAAGGGCGGCCGGCAAGCATCTGGTGACGGTGTTTGAATGTACGGTTGGTGCCTGTAAGATTAGTAGGTCCAATAGTATAAGAGGTTGGAGTAGAATCAATACTTACAAATGTCGAATTATTATAGCAGCCTCTCGCAATCATAGCCATATCATAGGCAGTCGTATAATGGTCGGGATTATAAAGACCACTGGCGTTGGCAAAATGTGAGTTATTGGCACCAAGTTCTTTGGCTCTCTTATTCATCATATCTGTAAAGTCAGAAAGAGAACCGGCAACATGTTCTGCAAGTCCATAAGCTATCTCATTTGCTGAATATAATAAAAGTCCGTATAAGGACTGCTCAACAGTATATTGTTCCCCGGCTTTTGTACCTAAGCTGGCATCCTCCCAGGTTACAGAATTAGCGGCGGCGGATGAAAATGTTACAATATCATCCATGCGGCTGTTTTCTATGGTAAGAAGTCCTGTAAGAATCTTGGTTGTGCTTGCCGGATAACATTTTTCATACGCATCCTTCTGATAGAGAATGGCACCGGTATCAGCGTCAATAAGTATAGCACTGCCTGAGACTATTGAAGGGGCTTCAGGCCATATATTAGAATTATTATTATTGTTATTGTTGTTAGCAGCCGTAGCTGTGGCTGTCTGACCGGAAGACATAGCAGCGGCATAAGCAGTCTGTGTCAAAGCCGGTGAGATAACCGTAAGGCTTGTTATAATTAATGAAAGAGATATTATCTTTCTTATAAATTTATTTTTCATATTAATCCTCATTTCTGAGCAGCATTGTTGCGAAGAGGCGAAGAAAAATTAACACAGGCGATTTTTCTTCTGCCATCAATGGCTATTTGTTCTGCTCAGAAACAAATAGCCTAATCTCCAGTTCTTAGTTACTTTTGTTACATTTATAAATATAATGCCGGGGTCAAAATCCACCGGCTATAATGTCATAAATATATTATTCTTATTAGAATTATTATTATTAAATTTATGAAATTGCACATATATTTTACATTAATGAAATAGTGCTGTAAAGATTTAATTATGAAATTATGTAATTACTGCCTTGCATGATATTGTAAATATATATATAATCATATAGATTGACTATTATTTATCAGATTAAGTATTAACATTGAATTTAAGAATGGAGATTTATATGAGATTAAGAAACGTTCCCGGAGCAAGAGAGGTTATGGTTGAAAACCAGTATGTATTTACTGAACCGGAAGGAATGAAAGGCACATGGAGTGAGGTGTTTAATAATGATAATCCTGTGCGTATCGAGATTGGAATGGGTAAGGGAAGGTTTGTATCTACACTTGCACAGTTGAATCCTGATATTAATTATGTAGGAATTGAAAAGTATTCCAGCGTGCTTTTAAGGGCAGTTGAGAAGCAGGATGAGCTTAACCTTCCCAATCTGAGATTTATAAGAATGGATGCAGAGGCGATAACCGAGGTGTTTGATAGGGGAGAGGTAGACAGAATATATCTTAATTTTTCAGATCCATGGCCTAAGGACAGACATGCCAAGAGAAGACTTACGTCAAGACAATTCTTTGAAAGATACAATATTATACTTAAAAAAGACGGACAGGTTGAGTTTAAGACGGATAACAGACCACTTTTTGACTTTTCGGTAGAAGAGGTAAAAGAGGCAGGCTGGCAGCTTCGTGCTGTTACATATGACCTTCATAATGATGCAAAGTTATGTGAAGGTAATGTGATGACAGAATATGAAGAGAGATTTTCTGCGGCAGGCAATCCGATATGTAAGCTTATTGCTGTAAGATAACAGTAACATTTTGATATGGATGACATATTTATAAAATAAAAAGAGAATATATATGAGATGGAGAAAGTGTTGTTGCAGATGTAACAGGCTTATGTGTGAGATGTATTACAGGAAATCATGGAACAGAAGATTTGTCAATTTTTGCAGGGCGTGGGATGAAGTAATGCATATAATATGCGTAAGATATGATAAATGCGATAGATAAAAACAGTCCTGCCGGTTTTTTATATCAGTGGCGCTGCAATTCCCGCACAGCGTATATCTCAGTCGGAGACTGAACACCGGCTGAGATATATTTTACTTTATATTACATTTCATCGGGTGAATCATATGGCGTTACGGTAACATCCTTTTTCTTTAAGAAATGGTCAACTATTATATTAAGTATATATCCGATTACGGCGACTACAGGAACACCGAGGAACATTCCAAGCACACCACATAAGCTTCCACCTACAGTAATTGCAAATATTACCCATAAAGGTCTAAGACCGGTGCTTTCACCAAGAATCTTAGGACCTAGGAATAATCCGTCAAACTGTTGTAATACAAGTATAAGTATCGCAAAAAATACAACCTGTATAGGATTGACAATGAGGATTATAATGCCGCCTATAATACCGCCAATGTATGGTCCAAAGTATGGAATCATATTGGTAATTCCGACGATAACACTGATAAGCATTGCGTATGGAAACTTAAATATAAGCATTGCAAAGAAGCAGATTATTCCTATAATAAGTGAATCAATTGCTTTTCCGATGATGAAACCGGAAAATATATTGGCGCTTTCCCTTGCAATATTTCTTGCTGTATCGGCTGTTTTAACAGGAACAATAGAATAAAGAAGTCTTTTGCCATGGTAAAACAGGTTCTTATGGTCGGATATCATATATACAGATACCATTATTGAAATAATAAAATTAACCAGACCCTTTACAATTGCCATAGATGTTGTAAATATAACAGGAAGCAGGCTGCTCATCATTCCGGTAATATAATTAGTAATAAGAGGCAGTGCTGATTCTATCTTGTTATTGATATAGTCATAGTCAAGAAATGTAACATCGGGATAGCGTTGTTCAAGGTTTTTGATAAAGTCAAGTGCATTGTTATACCATACCGGAAGACGGTTGGCAATTTCGCTAAGACTGCTGTATATCTGTGGAACTATGAACACAAGAAGAATGGTAATAATTCCAAGCGTAATTATATAAGTACATAAAACAGATAACATCTTGGCAGCTTTCTGTGATTTGATGTTAAGCCTGCCTGTAAATATCTTTCTGTAAAAGAACTTTACAGCAGGATATAATACAAATGCTATAAAGGCTCCGACAATAAATGGTGAAATAGTATTGATTGCGCTGCTTATAAAGCTGAGTGTAGTATTCATATTACCAATAAATTTAAAAATAAGTATAGAGAAGAATACAAATGCAAGGCAGTAGACCATGATTGTAAAATACCGGCTGTTAGCTCTGAATCGGTTCTTATTAATATCCGGTTTAATACGGTATTTATCATCCGGTGAACCATTGGAGGAAGTACTGCTTTTGATATCTTCGTTATTTTGTGTTGAGTAAGTATCATTAGAAGAATTGTCCATATATAACCTCGTTTCTTAAAATATCATTGTTTAAAAATATAGTTTTACCATATACGATAGTATGGATACTGTCTGATGATGGATATAATAGCTTATATTATATTAATTTTATTATATTAATTTTATTATTTTGATTTTGTTATTTTGATTTTGTTATTTTAATTTTGTTATCTCAAATTGATAATATAGGTTAATTATAAATTTAATGGTTATTTATATCAATAGAATTGCTGTAATTTATAAAAAAGTAATTTATTTTTTACTATCAGGACAGCTGCAACAGAGCTGTTACAGTTATTTTTTAAAGCAGCAAATTGCTAAAAAAGATGCTGAAAAATCAGGAATTTGAAAAAAAGTATTGCATTTAGTGAAAATATAGTATATAATCATACATGCATTTGATGCAAAACTTATAATAAGCGCCGCTAGCTCAGTTGGTAGAGCACCTGACTCTTAATCAGGGTGTCCAGGGTTCGAACCCCTGGCGGCGCACTTTTTTACCTGTATTCCTGGATATTTGGAATGCAGGTTTTTTGTATATATGGTAATATATTATGTAGTAATATATAATACAGATATTAATATTGCAGGAAATATTTGTGCCGCAGGCGTCACAAAGCAGCCGTTATCGCAGAACCAAATCTAATATTTGGCGCACGATTCCTCCGGCATTAAAAATGCATGCGGAATGGGGGTTAGTATGAATAAATATATAGAACTTCATGCACATATTGATGGTGCAATTACAGTGAATATTGCAAAAAAACTTGCAAAATTGCAGAATATTACGCTTGAAGCAAAAAACGACGAGGAGCTTTGCAGTATGCTTACGGTATCTGATGACTGTGAAAGTCTTAACGATTTTTTGAAGTGCTTTGAATTGCCGCTTAAGCTGCTTCAGACAAAAGAAGGGTTAAGCGAGGCAGTATATCTTATACTTGAAGATATGAGAAAAAATAATGTGATATATGCAGAATTGAGGTTTGCACCACAGCTTCATACACAGCAGGGCATGACACAAAAGATGGCAATAGAGGCAGCACTTGATGGAATTAAAAGAGCTTTAATACCTGCTAATCTGATATTATGCTGTATGCGTGGTGATGGCAATGAAGCACAAAATGACCTTACAGTAGAACTTGCGCATAAGTATCTTGTTAAGGATGGCGGAGTGGTGGCTGTTGACCTTGCAGGAGCTGAAAGCTTATATCCTAATACATCTTACAAAAAGCTTTTTAAAAAGGTATCGGAGTATGGAATACCATTTACAATACACGCAGGAGAGGCCGATGGCGCAGGAAGTGTGATGGAGGCTGTCAATATGGGAGCAGCACGTATAGGACATGGAGTAAGAATTGCAGGCAATAAATCGGTAATTGAGGCAGTTATTAAAAATAACATAACGCTTGAGATGTGTCCTACAAGTAACAGACAGACCAGGGCGGTACAGGATATGGATGACTACCCTGTGATGGATTTTATAAAAGGAGGAATAAAGGTCACTATAAATACTGATGACCCGGCAATAGAGGGGACTACGCTGCCGCAGGAATTTGAATATCTTAAAAATAGTTTCGGCCTTACGCAAAAACAAGTACGGCTGTTGTGTAACAATGCAATAGATGCAGCATTTACAAGTGAACAGATGAAGCAGAAATTAAGACAGATTATTATACAACAGGAAACCTTGTAAAAACATAGTGTAAAAATATAGAGTGCAAAAATATAGTGTGTAAAAATATAGCTGGCATCTGTATAAAAATATGCTTGCAATTTTCATATATTTAATGTATTATATTATTCGTCTTAAAGTTCAGTAGGAATAATATCGATTTATAATTAGATGATTATCTGTTTTTTTAATATTAAAGATTATTCATTAAATCATATTACATGACTGTCGGATAATATAAGCGCCGCTAGCTCAGTTGGTAGAGCACCTGACTCTTAATCAGGGTGTCCAGGGTTCGAACCCCTGGCGGCGCACTGTAAAAAGTCTTTTGATTTGGCAAAGATGCCGGATTGGGAGACTTTTTTTGTTATATAAATTTAAAATGCTATTTATTTAAAATATAAATTTAAAATCAGGATGTAGAGCTTTAAATGTAAAACTTTGGACATAATAATATAAGTAATATGACAAAGTGGCAGTTATACAGCCTGCGGAGGTGGATTATAATGGGAATATTTGATATTATAGGTCCGGTCATGGTAGGACCGTCAAGCTCTCATACGGCAGGAGCTGTAAGGATAGGTTATATATCGGAAAGACTTCTTGGAGAACCGGTTAAAAAGGCGGTAATTAATCTATATGGTTCGTTTCTTGCAACAGGTAAGGGACACGGAACACAGATAGCAATAGTTGCAGGGCTTTTGGGAATGAAAACAGATGATATAAGGATACCGGACAGTTTTGAAATTGCTAAAGCAGAAGGAATGGAATTTGAATTTGGAGAGGCTGTATTAAAGGATGCACATCCTAATACAGTACAGTTATTTCTTACCGGCATATCAGGTAAGCAGCTAGAGATTGTAGGAGAGTCGATAGGTGGTGCAAGAATTAATATAGCACAGATTGATGGAATAGAGACAAATTTTTCAGGGGATTATCCAACACTTGTTGTCCATAATCTTGACCAGCCGGGGCATGTATCAGAGGTTACGTCAATGCTTGCACACAAGGGTGTGAATATTGCAACAATGCAGTTGTACCGTTCTGTAAGAGGTGGAGAGGCGGTTATGGTTGTTGAATGTGACCAGCAGATTCCACAAGATGGAATAGAATGGCTGTCGCATGTTGAAGGAGTAAATAAGGTGACATATCTTAGTATATGACAGAAATGAGGATTAATATGGAAAATAATACAATTATATATCATTCAGTTCAGGATGTGCTTGATATATGTGACAGATTAAAGCTTCCTTTCTGGAAAGTTATAATGAAAGCTGACTGTGATGAAAGACAGGTCTCAGAAGAGAAATCTTTTGAAACGATGAGGAGTATGTATAGGGCCATGTGTCAGGCTGATAAGGACTATGATAAGGATTTGAGGTCTGCAAGTACGATGGCTGGTGGAGATGGCGAAAGAATGCGTAAATTTAATGCTACGGGTGCCAATCTTTGCAGTGATTTTACAGCACTTGCAATGGAAAAAGCTCTTAAGATGGGGGAGTCTAATGCATGTATGAAAAGAATTGTGGCAGCACCAACAGCAGGATCATGCGAGGTGATTCCGGCGGTATTTATCTCATACCAGCAATGCTTTAATGTAAATGAAGACAGGATAATTGAGGCAATGTTTATTACCGCCGGTCTTGGAATGATTATTGCGGAAAATGCAAGTATTGCAGGAGCATCAGGCGGCTGTCAGGCAGAGATAGGTTCGGCAAGTGCAATGGCGGCGGCAGGGCTTGCATATCTGTGTGGTGGTGATAATGAAACAATTGTACATGCGATGACTCTTGCATTAAAAAATATGCTGGGTCTTACCTGTGATCCGGTATGTGGTCTTGTCGAGGTACCATGTATTAAAAGAAATGCAGCAGGTGCCGTAAATGCAATAAGCTCATCACAGATGGCAATGGCAGGAATTAGAAGTGCAATTAAGCCAGATGAGGTAATTGACAGTATGAGAAGAATAGGAAATGATATGCCGGCATGTCTTAAGGAAACGAGTGAGGGTGGACTTGCCATTACGCCATCGGCATTAAAGATAAAAGCTAAGCTTGAAGAAAGATAATTATAAGGCGGTATTCAGAAAAAGAAATTTTTAAAATATAAACTATATTAAAAAAATATAAAAAAGTGCTTGCATTTTTTAAAATGCTGATATATAATATCACTTGTGTTTACGGATGTACTTGTTTGTGTACGGTATAACATAAGTGAATAAGCGCCGCTAGCTCAGTTGGTAGAGCACCTGACTCTTAATCAGGGTGTCCAGGGTTCGAACCCCTGGCGGCGCACTTACAAAAGTCTTATGATTTGGTCGATGAGCCGGGTTGTGGGGCTTTTTTCTTTTTATAATTCTATAAGTTCTATATCCGATTTCACATCTGATTTCACATCCGTCTGTTTGCTTTCCTGTAATAAATATTGGTATTATTAAATATCTGACAACATATATAAATAATAGTTTAAAATATGGGGAAAATATATTTGCCATCTGATATGGATACTTAGAATAATAAGATTTCCGTGACTGTTTATAGTTTATTAAATAAGGCGGAAAAGGTTAGGATGGCAGAAAGGCGGGGGTTTTAATATGCATCAGAATTATGGTTATGATGATTCGTATGATGAATATTCATTTCCACCAAAGCGAAGTGTATATGGTGATTATGATGGATATGATGAGGACTGTTATGATATGTACCTGACAGATGACGATTACCTTGATAATATTAATGCATGCAGTGCCGGAGACTGTACGGGGCTTGTGGTAAATGGAACAGTGGATATTAAACAGCCGTATGCTTATGAGGATATCTATAATTACAGTCAACCGCAGAAGGAGAGGTAATGGTAATATATTATAAATAATAAAATGTATATAAATATTTTATTATATATTTCAGGGTCAGATTGACGGACAATTAAACATGTTATATTATTAAAGAGCTTGTTTATACAGGCTCTTTATTGTATTAGATTTATTTTTATGGAGGGTATGCCGGTATATGTATGGTTATGTTGTGATTAACCAGCCTGAATTAAAATTTAAGGAGTATGACATTTACCGTTCATATTATTGTGGACTGTGTCATGTCTTAAAGGAGAATTATGGGTTTAAGGGTCAGATATCAATAAGCTATGACATGACATTTCTTGTAATGCTGCTTAACGGATTATATGAACCAGGGATTACTTATATACAGGAAAAATGTGCAGCCCATCCGGTAAGAAAGCATCAGACCAGATTCAGTCAGATTACAGAATATGTTGCGGATATGGACATTCTTATGACATATTATAAATGTCTTGATGACTGGGAAGATGAAAAGAAGATAACAAGGGGAATATTTGCATCAGGTCTTAAAAAGGCTGCGATGCATATAATGGATAAATATCCTGATAAAGCACAAAAGATTAAAGAACAGTTATTAAGACTGTCAGAGATTGAAAAGCGTAATGAGACAAATATAGATGTGGCGGCAGATCCATTTGCCAATATACTTGGGATTATATGTGCGATATATGATGATGAATGGAAAGATATGCTGTTTCATATGGGATATAACCTTGGTAAATTTATATATCTTATAGATGCGTACGAAGATATTGATTCAGATATAAAAAAGAATAATTATAATGTATTTAAGACACATATGTCAGACGATGGTTTTGATGATATGTGTGCTTCAATACTTAATTGTATTATGGCAGAATGTGCCAGAAATTTTGAAATGCTTCCAATAATAGAGGATGCACAGATACTTAGAAATATAATATATTCGGGAGTCTGGACACGCTTTGAACAAATCCGGGCAAAACGAAATGAACAGGAGAATAAAGTTGACAGATCCGTATAGTATTCTTGGGGTATCAAGAGATGCCTCTGATGAGGACATTAAAAAAGCATATAGAAAGTTAAGCCGTAAGTACCATCCTGATGCCAATATTAACAATCCTAATAAAGCACAGGCTGAGGAGATGTTTAAGACGGTCCAGCAGGCGTATAACCAGATAATGAAGGAAAGACAGGGAGGTTATACACAAGGCGGTTATGGACAGGGCGGATATTCCAATGGGGGATATTCACAGTCAGGCAGTTACTATGGTAATGGACAAGGCTACGGCTATGATGGGGACAGGCAGAATTCCGGACAGGGGGATTTTGGAGGCTTCTGGGGATTTGGTCCGTTTGGTTTTGGCGGCTACTATGGAGGTTCACAGGGTGGATATAATGGAGCAGGTCCTGATATGGGAAATGACCCTACAAGCATGCACCTTAAAGCAGCGGCTAATTATATAAGAAATGGGAGCTTTGATGAGGCTGTTAACGTTCTTAATGGAATTGTAGACAGGGATGCGAGATGGTATTTTTATGCTGCACAGGCTAATTCCGGCAAAGGGAATCAGGCGACAGCATTAGAATATGCAAGAAAAGCTGTTGAGATGGATCCTGATAATTCCATGTATCAGAATCTGTATAGAACATTACAAAGCGGAGGACAGTGGTATTCAGGAATGGGCCAGCAATATGGACGTCCTGCACAGGGAACAGGTAATCTTTGTTTCAGGCTTATACTTCTTAATCTCATATGTAATCTCTGCTGTGGCAGTGGATTATGCTGCGGTGGTGGAAACCGTTACTACTATTAATTGTGATTGACCGAGCTGAAAGCGAGGGACGCTTCTTGAACGACAGTTCAAGA
>ERZ773204.275-NODE-275-length-43805-cov-17.415429_pt1 | contig 43805 bp, 69 predicted proteins | sample MGYA00581007_ERZ773204 | MGnify/ENA primary metagenome ERZ773204 (study PRJEB29015, sample SAMEA2737757) | human gut metagenome | biome: human gut; feature: human-associated habitat; material: faeces | place: China | collected 2012 ... | reverse complement strand
ATCAGGCTGAATGCTGACGTTTGCCATTTTCACGATCTCTTCCAGCATCACATCCGGCAGGTGGCAATTTCCGTCCGCGTCACAGAACTGCGGGTATTCCGCCTTGAACTGCTCCGAGGTGTAATTACCAACGCTCTGCCCCAGATTTGCGGCCTGCGCAAGAACGCCCTGAAACTGCGGTTTCATCGTCCAGCACATGGGCAGCCTCCTCAGTCTTCCTGCGGTTCGGCAGGCTCCTGCGGTTCGGCAGGTTTGTCCCAGTCCGCTGTCTTTTTCTTGCGGACGGGCTTGTCTGCGGCATCCTGTACGGCCTTGTCGCTGCGGCTCGTGGGTACGATGTCACCATCGGCCACCAGCGCCTTGAAATAGGCTGTCTCTGCCGCCCAGCCCGGAACTTCAACCAGCTGCTCCCGGTGGAGCGGAAAGGTCTGAGAGCCGTCTGCGCTGGGCAGGATGATGTTTGCTTTGGAAAGTACGAAAGCCATTTCTGCCACCTCCTGATCAGATGCCGTCTACGTACAGCATGGAGGTCTGGTACATGATCTGCACCTCGGATGCGTTTGCCATATAGGCGGTGTCGTAGCAGACATTGGTGACGTTGGGGGCGCTCATTACGCGGGACAGGGGCACCAGCTCGTCCGCCTTGACAAAGCGGCGGTTGTTGACGTACACCACCATGCGGTCACCGCCGGAAGCACCAGCGCCCTTGACCCAGCGGGTGGGAACGATCTCCAGATCCACGCCGTGGTTTGCGGCCACGTTGTGCTTCTTCAGGAAGTCGTAGATGGTCTCAGTGCCCAGGTCGCTCACCATAGTGGTGGTGATGTAGCTGTACTGCTCGTAGGGGATGAGGATGTGATTGGGGATACCGGCCTCATCGTACTCGTTGGCAGCCCACACAGCAGTGATGGCATTGTTGATGTCCGTCAGGATCTGCTTGGGGGTCTTGTCCGCCCACTTGGAAGAGGAGCCGGTGCCGGAGGCTGCAGCGGTGGTCTTGGTGACATCGGGATTGTTGACAAGGCCAGTGGTAGCGTACTCGTCGAAACCGATGTAGGTATTCTGATCCATGTGCTTGTCATAAGCCAGACGGATGCCGTCCTGCAGCATCTGGTCAAGGCTGCGGCCAATGAAGTTTGCGCGCTGCATATCCACGAACATGACGCGCAGAGCGGCGGCAAAGACATGGGCTTTGAACGCGCCCTTGCTCACGCTGGCCTGCACCACAGGGATGCCGTTGGAACCGCCGCCGTTGACGGCAGAAGCGCCGGAGCCGCCTGCCATACCGTAGGCCACGGACATGGCGGAGACGTAATCCACCCAGCCGCCGCCTACCTCGATGGGGATATCACGGGGATAGGTGACGCTGGTGAGTGGCTTGCGGATCAGCGGATCACGCTTTTCCAGCTCGCTGGTGAGGAACGCATTGCCGCTCTGGATGGCAGCCGCGTCCATGGTGGGAGTGCCGCCGGGCAGCGCAGCACCGGCGTTGTTTACGGTGAAAGTACCGGCATTGGTGGTGCCGACGTTCTGGAAGTTTGCCATAGTCTAAGCCCTCCTATCAGGCGTTTGCACGGGTGAGGATGACCAGCTCGGCCACGCCGTTGGCATCAGCCGCGCCGCCCCACTGGCAGTTGGTGAGTTTGACGGAGTTTCCGGCGGTCTCGCCGTCCGCTTCCGCCTCAAAGCCGCCGACCAGTGCGGTGGCATAGTCAGCGGTCTTGGCAATGCGGACGTAAACGTCACCGCCCAGAGCCGGGGTCCCGCGCTGGCACAGCACGTTGATGCTGCCACGCTGGAACACGCTGCAGGCCTCGCCGGGGGCGTATTTGCCGCCGTTCTGGTCAGGATAGACCAGGGCGCTCTTGACTTCACTGCCCGCAATGCCTGCGAACTGTGCAGCGGTAGTGCCTGCGCCGCCCATCACGATGACCTTGCCGTTGTCATACTTCAGGGCAGTGCCAAAGGGAATGTTTTCGGTGCCGCCAACGGGGCGGGTGTTGACGATCATATCCGGCTGACGGGCATAAGTGCCAGCAAAGCCGTGGGGCATGGTCTTGCCGATAATCTGAGTGTTCAGGGACATGGTTTAGTCCTCCTTCTTCATGTGGGGATTGCGGTCGTTGTAAGCGGACTGGGAAGCCTGGCACAACTGCTCATACCGGTTCTTACCAGATGCGATAGCGGCGGCGGCGGCGCTGTCCTGCGCAGCCTTTGCGATAGCATCCACGGAGCTGGTGCCCTTGACCTGCTCGATCAGGGTCTTGGACAGGGCATCACGGGTGGCCTTGTCCTGAATGCCGTTGATGATGGGGCGCATGGCCTTCAGCAGGGCCAAGCCGCTGTCATTGGCGGCAGGCTTTGCGCACTCGTCCTCGGAAGGAACGGTGGTGGAACCGCTTTCGTCCTCGCCCTCTTCCTTCTTGCCAGGCTTTTCGCCGGACATTTCAGCGATCACCTTGTCCAGGTCTTCCGGCTCTTTGTCCTCTGCCTTTTTGGTGTTGGCAGCAATCAGCTGATCCAGCTTGCCGGAAAGGTTGCTCAGTGCGTCCAGAACAGCGGTGTTCTGGGTGTCAGCGGGCGCTTCGTTTTCAGCGGGGCCTGCATCCTGCGCCGGAACGGCGGGTGCTGCATCCAGCGCTGCGGCAGCGGTCTCCACCATGCTGTCAAGCTCTTCGGGGGCCGCGTTCTTTGCCGCCAGACCGAACAGAGACAGCAAACTCTTGCTCTTGCTCATGTGTTTTACCTTGCCTTTCTCCGCCGGAAGTTCGGCGGCGCTATCTTTTATTGCGACATCACGGCCAGCGCGCCCACGAGGCACGATGGCGATGTGATTTCCTCTGATATGGGTCTGCCGGTATCCTGCACCGTCTGCCTCGTACTGGCAGTAATAGCCACAGGACACATCCCGCATGGCCCCGTTCTTGACCTCTGAGATCAGCGTGGGGTCTTTCAGGTACAGGTCAGCCACCAGATAATCGCCCACCCGGCGCACGTTCTCTGCGTGGCCTTTGGAGTAGGCGGCCTGATTTTCCTGTACGATCATCTCCGAGGGGTGGGTGTTGGTGACATCTTTGCCCTCAAAACTGGCAATTGCCGCCGGATCGAACACGTCCTCGGCGCTTCGTGTCACCTGAAGAACACGCTCCGGCATCCCGTCCAGACCGATCTCCCGGGCAAGATAGTTCTGCGTGCCGGTACGGGCGATTTTGACATCGTGGCAAATTAAAAAGCCCTCCGGCGTTTCCGTCATGTGAGGGCTCAGTTTGCTTCCATAGTACGCAATCAATCGGCATCACCTCCGCTTCTGTATGCGTTCATCCATTTGTGATATTTTTCGTCATCTGCCAGCTTGTGCCGCTGGAAGATCTCAAAGGTCTTTGGCACCTTGTCTCCCAGAGCCGTGCGGTATTTCTCCCACTGGCGGTAATCCCGCAGCCACTTGGAGCGGCCCTGCTCCTTTTTGCGGTAGGCCTCGATCTGTGCCTTGGTGCGCGGGTCCCGGCTGTAGGGGTTCGTTCTGGGGTCAGAAAAGCGCCGAACCTTCTCCAGCTCTTTCTCGGTGCGGCCGGCTGGTGTCCAGGGGCGAAGGGCGTGCAGGCAGTTCGGATGGATGTTCAGCCAGCTGTTCGTCAGATCATCCGGCCCTGCAGGGTCTACTTTGCCGAACGCATCTGAAAGCGGAGGGAAGTGCGGGTCTTTACCGCTCTTGCTGTATACTCGGCCCTCATAGGGGGCGCAGAGGGCGCAGGTAGTGCCGTGGGAACTGATCTGATACAAGTCCTGCCCCTCGTCCTGCGTCACCACAGAAAGGATCTCTGCCTGCCGGGATGTGGTGCGGGAGACCATGGTGGCATAGGTGTGCAGGCTCCAATTTCGCCCTGCCTTATCCGTGAATGCCGTCACGCCCTCCCGGCGCAAAGCGTCTACAAAAGCAGGAACGCCTTGGTTGATGCCCCGGCCCACAGCCTGCTGCGCTGCCACCTGCTCAAGACCGACCCGCCGGTAAACGTCCGGCTCAGTCCGGCCCAACAGGGCACTTTGCAGGGTGGAGAGCACCGTCATGTTCCCGTCCACCAACTGCCCCATGAGGTTCATCGTGAGCTTTTGCACGATGTCCGTCTGGGTGCTGGTAAGGCTTTGGGCATTTGCGTAGCCTCGCAGGTGCTTTTCCACGGTCTCGCCGGGAATCGCCCGGGCCTCCGGGTGGCGAACGTAGAACTGCGCCTCCACCATACGGGGCACATACTCCCATTCATCCGTTTCCAGCTGACGCAGGATCTCCTGCACCCGTTCCAGTGCGGCCACGGCGTGATAATCCACAAGCCCGAGGCTGCGCAGGCGGCCGATCTCGTTGATGATGTCCGTCTCCGCCTTGAGGTACAGCCGGATGAGGCGTTGCAGCTCCCTCTCAGGGGATGCACGGGCAAGAGTAGGCATATTTTACTCGCCCTCCTCAGTATCTTCCCGCACATTCCCGCTCATAAGCCCCGCCAGCGGGTCGCGCAGGGCGGTCACGTCCTGATAGGTCTGGCCTTGCTTTGCGGCGATCAGTTCGTCTGTCAGGGAGCCGAACAGGCCGGTCTCGTCCTCCAGTTTCTTGAGCTCACGCATTGCCACGTCTGCATCCAGAATCCCGGCCTGAAACGCCGCGATAATGACACCGGTCTTTTCCTTGGCGATGTCCGCCGTCTCTTTGGCAGTGGGTGTCCAGAGCGGCGGGAACGTTACGTCAAGGTCGATCTGCTCAATGCCTGCGCTGCGGGCTACCACCGGGAGCAGCTTGTCCAAGATGGGCCGCAGCTTGCTTTCCCGCAGGGTGTCCACATAGTCGTAGTAGTTTTTCAGGTCACTTTCGCCGGTGGCGTTCATGCCCGCCGGGGAACGGCCAAACAGCTTGGTCATGGGGTAGTGGGACGCACCGCACAGGTTCAGGCACATGCTCTCGTACACGTCGGACAGGCCTGTAAAGGTGTACTGGGTGTTGCTGATCTTGTTTCCTTGCTCCACCAGCTGCATCCCAAAATTGGAGCGCAAGACCTTCTGGGCCTGCATGGTGTTCCAGAAACGCCGCTGCACCTCCGGGCTGGACATGGAGAGCAGCTGCTCCAGCCCCTTTACCTCCATCGTGTTGATGTTCGCCTGGAAGGTCAACGCGGCCATGTTGGCGCTCACGTTGTCGTGAGCCACCACGTCATTATAGAGCGCTTCCACCTCGGACTCGCCCCAGTAAAGCTCCGCCTGCCGTTCCAGATCAGGAAGTTCTCTGCCCACGAAACGCACAAGGCGGGAGTGATGGACACGGGCAGCAGTGTGCCCGGCGGCATCGTTGATGCTGTAGTACTCCGGCACAAGCTCTCCGCCCTCAAAGGTCAGGCCTGCATCCGGGCTGATTCCCTGCCAGCGGTCGAGGATGTACAGCCCCCGGAAGCTGCCGGGGAGAATCGCTTCTGCATCCAGCGGACGGGAAAGGTCTTCCTGTCCGTCAACAAGGATGAGCCCGGCGGCACCGCCATACAGGCGGCCCCATTTCAGGCCGGTGCTCACACGGTCCCGGAGCCGGGTGGAACGCTCCACGGTCTGGATTGCCTTGCCTTGCTCCGGTGTGGTGCTCTTGAGGTCGTACCATTCTCGCAGCATATCGTCCACAAGTAGCCCAACGACGTTCTGCACCACCCAGTTGCTGCGGTACAAGCTGTTCAGCAGGGCGTAATTGTCCGTCATCCGGGTCAGCGGGTATTCCGTTGCTTCCAGCGGACTTTGGGAGCCGTACCCCAGCGAGAACAGCGGGTTGGAAAATGCGTCCAGCGTGGCCGTCATCGGTTTCTCTGTGCCCCCGGCGGGGCGGTTTTTGTTACGTCTGGACACGTTCAAACCTCCAATCAGGCAGTGAGTTGATGTAATATCGCAGGGCATCCGGGCCGTGGTCCTGCTGTTTGATGGGCTTTTCCACGCCCATGAGGGCGGCTTTATCGTCCCACCGGTATGTGCCGAGTTCATCCAGCAGCCCCTCGCAGTCGGTGGAGATCAGCAGATCGCGGTGGGAAAGGAGTGTGCTGCACTTGCGGATACCGTTCAGCACGTCGTTGTTTCCTTCTATCACATAAACGCCACGCTGGCGCAGAGCTGTGATAAAGGATGCTGCCGCCGGATCAACAATGGCAGCGCAGGGGTCTTTCCCCATGAACTCCATAAAATCATCTGCATACTCCTCGTCTGTTTTCTGCCTGTGTTCCTGGCGGCTGTCCCACCGGTATTCCCGATGCACCCGGACTTTCTCGCCGTCATCGTATACATCGAGGTAGACGGTCGGGTTGGTGGTTCCGTAGTCGCATGTAATGGTACGGGTGGAAAGGCTTTTGAATCCCACCGGTGCGTCCTGCGGGCGGTAGGTGTTTGCCGTGGTGTCCATCATATCGTAGATCAGGCCCTCGGCCATCACCCAGCGGCCCAGAATGTAACGCTCGTAGAACACGCCGCTGTACATGCTGCGGTAGCGTTCCCGTGTGCGCTCATCCAGTGACGGGTTATCGTCCATCAAAAAGTGCAGATGCAGTGCACGGTGTTTTTTGGCCTGTAAGATCCACTCCTTGCGAAACCAATGCTCAGGGTTTTCCGGGTTGCAATTGAACCAGAACTTGGCACCGGTGACAGAGCATCGGGCCAGCGCCTGCTCCACAAAGCTGCGGGGCATGAGCGCTACCTCGTCCAGAAGCACCCCGGCCAGCGTGATGCCCTGAATGAGCATGTAAGAACTTTCGTCCTTGCCGCCGAACAGGTACACCATGTTTACCTTGCTGCCGCGCTGCACCGTGAGAACATGGCCGCTGCGGTTGTAGGTGATCTGGAACTGCTGCTGCAAATACCGGACAGACAGAAGCGGCTGAACAATGTTGCGTTCCACCGCGCCCACGCTCTTGCCGCAAAAGGCGAAAGAGCAGTGGTTGAATTCTGCCATCATCCAGAGCACGAAGGACAAAGACATGATGGAGGTCTTGCCGGAACGCACCGCACCGTCACAGATCAGGGCATCATAGTCGCTTTCATAGGGGAAGGTCAGGATCTGTTTTTGCTTCGGGGAGAAGCTCATTTCTTAAACTCCTCCTTCAGGCTCTTGGTGATGGGGTCATCTTCTACGGTCTGGTGGAAGGAATCGCCCTTCTTGCGATCATCAATGACCGTCCACTTGTCAATCAGAGTGCCCAGCGCCGTGGTGATCTGCTGCAGGGTCGCCCCTTCTAGTTTTTCCGGGTCGGTCAGGACACCGAGATAAACGTCTACGATCTCCTGAACACGCTCTTTCTTGCTGTCCATGTAGGAGAGCATGTCCTGCGCATTTTCCTCTTTTTTTAGTGCGCACTTTTGCGAACTTTCCGGGTCTCCTTTTACGATTTTTCGGACGGTTGCGTCTGAAACGCCGTTTTGCCTTGCGGCGGCCCGGTAACTTTGCAGCTGCACATAGTCCGCAATGATCTTCTTTTTCTGCTTGTCTGTCAACCGCTGCGCACCCACCGCCACCACCTTCCTAAATCCACGGTTTCTGTTTATTCAAGCCATTCAGCCACAATTTTGTTTATCTCTGCTCTGGATTTCTTTTCACGAATTGCATCGCTCACATCAAGAACAATGTCATTTGCCCGATTCTTTGCATTGATAATTTTATGCGCATTTTTTGCTTCATGCAGTAAAATTCTGGAAGCTTCGACATTTGTTTTCATATATTCGATATGTCGTTCATTATATTCTCTTCTCTTAATATCTCTAGGGTTATCCGATTTTTTTTGGTTTTCCAATTTCTGAAGTCGCTCTGCATATTCTTTTTGATATCCCTCGAATGTATTCTTGATCCATCCGTCTCTGATATCTTGCGCATAAGCAATTTGTTTTGGCGTTCCCTGCAGTTCAGGGAGGTCTCCTCCAAAAGACTTCATTGTGGAATCCCCGCCCGCTCTCGCGGAGCTTCCCGAACCTCTTTTACTCACGGTAGTGCCTCCTCTCGTATTGAAACGGTTTAATTTTTGTGACGTTCCAGTCAAATTCTGCCGGGCACTTCCCATACCACAAAATGCTGCTCGGCTGCAGCACTTCCAGCGCCTTGCGGCAGTGCTTGGTGAAACATTCCGCTTCGTATGGGTCGGACTGCGTTCCGTGGCTGGAAATGCTTACGATAGCGTTTTTAGGCTCTCCGGCAAAACACCAGTCATAACTTTGCTCTCCACACCAGCACAGTGTAGGAATCACATGGATCCCGTGCATTTGCCAGTATGCAGCCAACCAATGCTTTTTGTAGTGCATAAAAAGCTGCACCGCCAGCGGCATATCGCTGTAAAGCGAAAAATCCGGCGAACATACCGCGCCGAACTGCTGCAAAAGGGAAATGTATTTGTCGGGGTTGTTCCAGAACCGTTCAAACTGGTAATCGTCCTTGTAAAAATGCACGCCTTTTGTGGCCTTGTCTTTGGCTGTCATCGCATAATTGACTGGGATCCATTCCAGCTTGTCAATGCGGATGTCCGTTTCTGGCTTGATTTCAGGGATGCCATACTTGCCCACGCCCGGAAAAATCATTTTTTCGGTATTTTCCATCGGCAGAATCATGGCATTCCCTTCCGTGTAAAAGAAAAACCGCCCGAAAATCCGAACGGTCAGAATCGAACAAGCCGTCAGCCGGATTTGAACCGGCACCCACAGGCCCCCGCCGGGGCACGGTTCAGTGCCTCGGATGTATCGGGTTGTAACAGCCATGTGGTGTCACCAGCGTTGTCCCGCCTTAAATGGGCGGCGTTCTTCCAATTGAACTATGACGGCATATAAGCAGCAACGCCATTATCTGCTTTTACCGGACAGTAAGACGTTGCCGCTGCATCTGGAACTTTTGCGGCCAGATGCCCCGCTACTCTTTACATGCCGTCCCCCGGTCATGCAAAGTCTGGCATTCCCGGCAGGGTCCGAGCCTGCAGCCTTTGGTTTTGGAGACCAACGCTCTACCGATTGAGCTACGGGAATATAAAAAGCCGCCCTTGGAATCGAACCAGCCGTGCCTACACACACTCACCGCGCTCCACATTGCGCTCAGGCGGCCATATAGCAAATAAAAACAGCCCACGGTTTGCCGCCGGGGCTGCTTGAGTTGACGCACATCCTGCGGGGCATGCTGGCCCGCTCGGATTTCCGGTGCTGCTGTTCACGGGCGGAGGTTTCAGGGCGTGGGCAAGATTTCAGGAATCCCACACCCACCCGCACACCGGTGGTGAATCACTCCATGCGTCAGATCTGCCGCGTTACAGACTTTGCGGCGTTCGGTGCGAGATTGCAGACTTGAACTGCGCCTAAACCTCCATGGTCGGTCTGGACACCATTTCTCGCATAGAAGCAGCCCGCAAAGCACGGTGTCAAAGCGAAAAAGCGTTAAGCGGCATGAACGAAAGGAGAATCCGTACGGGGCCGCGCTTTGGAAGCTGCTGAGAAGCGGCGCACCGCTTTGCGCGGTTCCGCTTGTAGTCATTTTACCACACTTCGATTCACATGTGTTTCACAACGATTCAAATAAAGCGTAGAAATCAAAGCGCTTTCAATGGTCGTTTTGTACATCCTCCCAGATTTCTGCCAAAGCATCAAACCCCTCGTGGATGTAGGTAGAGACCGAATTGTCTCTGGACAAGCCCACGTCCACCGCGATCTTCTTTTGGGGCTTCAGGTCGATATACCAGCCGCAGATGCACTTTGCTTGCTTTTCAGATCGAGCAGACCCGCTCAGGCAGTAGGCCCGCCGGGCAGCTTCGATGCGCAGTTCACAGAGATCAAGCTCCATCTGCTTGAGGTTCCGCTCTTCTGTGTCGATTCTCTCCACGGCAAAGCCTACTTTGTCACCAGCTCCACCGCCCATCGGCATCCCGCTCATGCTCTGGGTGCATTTTTCGGCAGTGTCTCGGATGCGCTGGATCTTCTGCTTCTGGGCCTCGACCTGCTCCGCCAGATCTCTGCACTTCTGGAACCACGCTTTGACGGTACGGTAGTCCGGCAGTTCCGGCTTGTTGGTGTCAGGTGTCCAGGTTTGAATCATGTATCTGCCTCCATTTCTTCGATCCAGATCTCTGCTCTGGGGTTTTTCTTGTCGTAATCCACTCGGCTACCATCGTGGGCGGCCACAATCTGGCTGTTATCGTCCGCCAGAACCTTGGCCTTCACCAGAATGTCGCAGGTCGCCTCTATGAGATTTGCAAGGTCAACCTTGCGCCGGGTGACCATGTAGTACACGCACCGCACGTTTACGCGGGCTGTGATGGGGTTGTAAGGCCTTTTGATTTGCCGCAGGCAGTCGGTCTCATAATCCACGTAGGCCTTGCTGGGAGCCACAAAGCGACCGCCTGAGCGGCTTTTGAGGATCCGGGCAGAGTTTTTCTTGGTGCGCGGGTCGCCGTAGAGGGTCAGCTTCATCTGCCTTCCTCCACATAGTACCAGCTTTGGGGCGGGCGTTCGATTCCGAATGCTTCTCCCCGGCAAATTAGCTTTTCCGCGTCCCATCTGCGGCAGGTGCAACAGTCTCCGCGATGCGTACAGGGTTGTATCGCCCAAAAATCTTTAAGCCTTACTGGCTTTTTGTGGAGTTTGAAGTTTGAAATATGCCAACCATACAGGTCTTTCATGTCGGCATAGTTCATACCGATATCCCAGCCGGCGTATTCCTTCACTTGCTTGATACTGAGGCAACTTCCAGCAATTGCTGTTTCGATATCTTCTTTGACGATGCAGTACTCAGGGCCGATGCGCCGGATGTCATCACAGATGAACTCTCCAATAACCATCTGGGTATTACCGCGTATGCTGTCCGGCAGTAGCTTATTGAACTTTACGAACACAGGCTTTCCGTGATGGATTTCGCCGTCCATCGTTTCTTCGCCATCCTTGAAAATGGTGATGAGTTGCTGCGGAGCTTTTGTGCAGTAGATGTACACCTTGAACGGCGTTTCCAGTTTCGGACGGGTCTTGCGCACCTCAATGGTTTTTTGCCCCCGAATGATGAGGTCGCACCATTCAGGCCGAATGCTCAGCAAGATAGCTTTCATTTTTTCATCATCCCTTCCATTGCCAGCTGCTCGCACTGCTTTTCAGCTTCCCGGCGCTGCTGGTCATACTCAAACAGCATATCTGCGTACTCATTGCCCACCCGGCGGATGGCCGTTTCCAGCATCTCCGTCACAAGGTCGTGGTACTTGTCCGCGCCCTTGCGGCTGTTCCTTGCAGCTTCACGGGCTTCCCACAGGTCGGTGAGTTTGTCCCGCCTGTCGGCAGTGATCTCGCCATAGCCGTAGGCATCCTGGATCTGCTCCATGCTTTCCCAGCCTTCCAGTTCAGCAAAGGGGTCAGCTTCAGCCTTTGCCATGCTGCGGGCTTTGGTCTTTTTCTTGACGTACCGGGTCAGACCGTCCTGCATCACGGCGCGGGCATCGTCCATCGCCTTGCGGATGGACTTGACCTCCCGCTCTTTCTTGAGTTGACCGGGTTGGCTGGCCCATTCGGCCATCAGCTCCGATTTCGTTTTCTGTTTCATGTTCTTCCTCCTTTTTGACAGCTTCACGAATATTCAGCTTACTAAGCTCCAGATCCACATACCACAACTGCCAATTTACAAACCAACTCCGGTTTACAATTTTCCCCATAAAGAAAATTTTTTCCTGCTCCATCAGATGATTGAGCGAAACGATATACTGTCCGGGCTTGTACTTCTGCGCCGTCTGAATGTTTTTCATTTTTACCCCCATTGTTCGGACATGGCCTTTGCAACGCCCGGAAAAGTCTTTGCCCGGTTCTTTGCGCGGTCAGTGGTAAACATGCCCTTGTGTTGCTCACCATGCTTGTGCGAATAGGAGCCAGACGGGCACCATGTGGCGGTAGGCTCTACAATGTTTGTCGGATGCAACGGCGGCACGCCGCGCTCCCACAGTAACGTTTTCTTGCTGTACGGATGTCCGTACTCGTAGGGCTGGATTGCCTGCGTAGGCTTTGGGTAATCAAAAATCTTGCTGGGGGTAGGATTCTCAATCACCACTTTTTCGCAATCTGCCGCCCACACGGCAAGAAAAAGCGCCTTGCCGCACAATCCCTCATAATACCGGGAAAGATTGAGCTTGCCGCCCTTGTACAGGTGACGTGCTCCTGCATTGCTTGTCTTGGTGCACGGGACAAATGCGATAATCATATCCCAGCGTGGCACATCATGCGCGATTCCGTCCATGGTCACGACCTGCCCCCCCCTCGATGGCCTTTAAGCAGTCACCGAGAATGTGCCATTCCGGGTGTCCGCCAGATGGCTCTATCAAGTCGCACGAATAGGCTTCGTGGCCCCGAGTCCGGAAAGCCTTGCACACCTCCTGCGATTCCTCGCAGGCAATCAGCACTTTCATCTGTCCGCTCCTCCGTTCGCTCCCATGTACTTCTTGCGGCCCCGCTCCCGGTGGCGGTCCTCGTGGTCGTAGTGGTAGACCTTGCCTGTGTCCAGCATCTCTCTGGTGTAAGCGGCTTCTGCGCCGCGCTGGCGCTTGAACTCGGCGTACTTGAGGCAGCTGTCGTGGCATACCGGGTGCCGTGCAGAACAATCTTTGCACGGAGTTATCATCATTTTTTGCATACCTCCGTCCTTACAGGTTCAAACTCATCAAACTCGGGGTAGAAGGCCCGAGCCCTGGAGACGGCGATATGTTCCGCCTCGCCGGGGTTCTTCGCTTCCACGATCCAGCAGTGGAGATCTGTGCCGCCCTCGTTGCGGCACTCCACTAAAACCCTGAACTTACCCATTGACTGCCTCCAATCTAGCTGGGTCAGACGTGCCGCGCAGCCGGGCGGCCTCCCTCGGCGTTGTCGTAATGTCCTCCCGCGACTGCTTCAGGAACTCTACCCGGCGATAGGTCAGGTCCGGGGTCATGGCCAGCTCCTTCAGGCCGCCCACGCTCCCGGCGTAAGTTTTGGCCGCCGGGGGGAGGCTGTCGTACAGAACTTGCAGCTCTTCCGTGCCATCGCTACGGATAATCCCGCCCTTCTCGTCAATGCCGGTCACCATCGGGAAGTTTTTCCAGCTCATGTATTTCTGTGCCTTGCGGGCTGCATCGGCCAGAGCGCCCCACTCTGCATCCGGGTTGATGCACTGGGAAAGCTGCTTGTAGATATCTGCTACCGTGATTGGATAGACGCAGACGCGATTCGCTGCGAGGAACGCCCGCTTCACCACTTCTCCGGGATAATCCCGGAACTGATACGTCCACACGTCAAGGGTGGTCTCCATTTCCTCATCCGTGAGGGGTTTGCTGCCTAGCTTGTACAGCGTGAAGTTCATCCGTATCAGCTGGGCCGTTTCTTCTTTCGTCATTGCTCAAACCCTCTTTTTCTGTCCATGTTTGCCAGCACTCTGGTCAGCTGTTCGTCCACGCTCTCGGCGGGCTTTCTGCCACCGGTAGCGCTGCCGGGCCGTGCCTGCTGCTGGCGGCTCTGGTACTGCTCATCACTTGCAGCTACATCGCCAACCGTCTGAACACCTTCGCGTTGCCAACTGGCTAAGATTCCGTTTATGTAGGCCCACGACCGTTTATTTGCTTCCGCTGCCCGGTCAATTGCCAGCAAGATCAAGTCTGTGCCGAAAGCCTGCCGCCAGCTTTGCAGCTTTTCCAGCGCTGAACGCGGAAAGCTGCCTGCAACTTCCTCGTACCGCTGAATAATATGGGCGAGGTCTGCATCAGCTGCCGGGGCTTTCTCTTTGCTGTTATTTAAGCTATCTCTATTAGGATAGATAACAGTTTCAGTAATAGGTTCAGTTACAGTAGCAGTTACAGATACAGTTGTATCTATACTGTACCGATACTGTATAGATAGGGTATCTGCGCAGTATTTTCTGAACGCATCACTCTTGATGTTTTGCAGCGAATACTCAACGCCCTTCAGGCATTTGGGTGATTTCGACCAGTTGTATTTGTGCCAGTTAAGAAGCAATATCTCTTTCGTTGCCTTGTCATAGCGGATAACGTTGTGAACAGTTTCCATTCGGTGGATAAGTCGGTCTACGGTCTCTTCGTTGTATCCAAGCTCTCTGCTCGCTTGCCGCTTGCCCAGCTCATAGCATCCGCTCAAAGTGGTGTGCGGATTGGTGAGAAGGTAGAGATAAAAGTATTTATCTTCCGGGGTGAAGTCATCGTCCACCTTCGGGTCTGACCAAAAGTTCGGCGAAACGCAACGAAAAATTGCCATCTGCTCACCTCCTTTCTCTCAACGGTGAATCAGAACGGCAAGTCGTCCGTGTCCAAAATCGGGCGGTCATCGCCGTTGTAATCGGGCGCTGCCGCCGGGGTGGGTTGTTCTACCGTTTCAGCCGGAAAAGCCGTTTGCGCCGGTTCTGCGCCGGGGTCAAATGGCGTTTCGTCCTCCACCGGCGCAAAGTCATCGGTTCCTGCCTGTTCGGTCGGCTGCATCATGTCGATTGCCATCTGAACCCAGCTTGCATTGACAAGGCCGCCAACCAAAACGCCCTCGGCATCGAGATTCCAATAGGTCTTGCCGTTAGATTCGTGGCTTTTCAGCTCCCGGCCAAACGCCACGACAAAATCTCCCTTGTGCAGCAGTCCGTCCCAGCTGTCCAAATCGCGCCAGATGCAGCACTCCACGAAAACGCTGTTCCACTTGCCGGAATCATCCTTGACGCTGTGCGCCTTGACACTCATGCTCAAGAACTGGTTTCCAGTCCGCGTTTCCTTGATTTCCGGGTCGCGGGCCAGCGCTCCGGCCACCATTGCACCAGTGCTCGTCTTGATAATCATTCGCCATCACCGCCAAACGGATCATCGTTGGTGTCGGTGGTTTCGACTGCCAACGGTTCGGGCTGTTCTTTTTTCGGCTTCAGTTTGCGGGGCTGCATAGCGCCGATTTCGGGCTGCTCGTTCTCGACCTCGCGGCAGGATGCTTCTGCATCTACCGGAACCTCGCTCTCATCGTAGAGGCTGCCAAACGTGGCCGGGAAGGATTCGCGCAGCGCGTGGACGAGGGCCACCTTACGAATCATCGTTGCAGGCTTCGTTACCCACAGTGATTTCTTGGTGTCGTATTCGCTCAGCTTCACTTCTTCGTAGAAGGGGCGGCTGCGGTCCTTACGGTAGGCTTTAGCCCAGCCGCCGACCAGCTTCTCGTCCTCGTAGACGATGGATCCTTCGCGGTGAATAATCTCGCCAATTTCCGGCACGAGCACGATAACGCCAGCTTCAAATCCGTCATACTGCGGGTGACGCTCGGCCATCTTCATATAGCAGGTCTTGCCCAGCACGATGGTGGACGCGCTGTCGCCGTTCTTATTGTCGTAGTGGATAAGATATGCCTCTTTGGTAAAGGGGTTGAGGTGGTACTGCTTGCAAGTCTCCAAGAAGATGCGGCACTCTGCGAAGGTCGCATCTTTGCAGATAAAGTTCCGCACATCGTCAAAGGTGACGGTCAGATGCTGGCCGTCCATGCTCTCGATTTCGACCGGCTTAGATTCTGCGACCGGCTGCATCGCTTCGCTCTGCTTGACCTGAGCAGCGAAGGAGCGGCTCTGAACTGTGGTAGTGGTATTCGGCGCAGCAGCGCCAGCGCGTGAAGTGAAACCCATTTTTGTTACCTCCTAGAATGTTGAAGATTATTTGATGCTGCCGAAATCGAACCCGCGTTCTTTGGCAGCGCTGCGGAACCATGCAATGTCTTCTTTGGTGAACTCAACCCAGAAGTAATAGCGCTTGCGGGAGGAAGCCTCCTGCGCAGCGGCGAAGCTCTGCATCGCCTCCATGTCCAGACGGCCCTCCGGCGTGATGAATGCGGCGGCTTGCGTTGCTGCGGTGGCTTGCGCCCGCATCTCGCGTTCTTCTGCGGTCGGGGGAACAATTACCGGGGCCGACATCCGCGCCCGCTCTGCCGCTTCTCTGGCGGCCTCTGCGTCCCTCTGTGCAGCGCGTGACTTCTCGCGGCGGGTATGCTCGCGGACGGCCTCGTTCACGCTCAGGTTGCGCAGGTATTCGGTGGTGCAGAGTTCGACATCCTCTCCGCAGTTCTCGCGGATAAAGTCGAGGTCGCTGCGAACGCCCTCAATGGCCTTGCACAGCGTCTTTTTCGCTTCCGCAATGGCGAACGTCTTGTTCAGCCAGCGGTTGTCCAACAGGCGTTCAAACGGAATGAGAGCTTCCAACTCGCCGATGTTGTCCCGGTAGATCAGGCGCAGGGTAGAAGCTTTTTCTTCCTTTTCGTCGGCCTCCACAGCCTTGACCTGTGCGTCAATCGCTCCGGAAATCTCCTTGCATTTGCCCTGCATCTCCTTGATGCTCTGCTGGAAATCTTCCAGCGGCTTCATATAGAGCTTCTTCGCTGCCGTGGCAGCAGCTCCAAGCTGCTTATCCCAGCCGTTGACCTTTGCACGGTCCTCCTTGGCGCTCTTGATGCTCTCCGGGGTGTAGACCCGGCCTTTGTAGGCCGCCAGCATCTCGTCAAGGTTCCGTTCAACCTCGTCCTTGTTCCAGCTCATGGCCGGAATTACCGGGCGTTCCACCCGGACGGTCAATTCATTCTCCATCTGTAAAAACCTCCGATTTTGTGATATCATCAAGGGGATGGGGGTTACGATCCATCACCCTTTGGGCTCGTCCGTGTTACCAGCACGGGCGGGCTCTTTTTTGTTGATGTCCTCCGCATCCTCCAGAATCTCCCGCATATCGTCCGCCATAATGTCGTAAGCGGAAGCTCTGGCGGCGTAGGCCGCCTTTTCCAGAGGATTATCGGTGTACTCGGCATACACGCGCTGTTTGGCAGCAAGGTTCACGTACTGCCGCAGGTTGCGGGTGATAAACTGCTTCGTGGTCATGCGCCCCTCCGGTTCTGTCGGTACTCCGGCTCTTCGGTGCGGGCGTGGGTGCGGTCAACGCGGCCATAGCGGCGGGCGTTCTGCTCACGATCCTGGGCGGCAAAGCCCAGCCGCAGGAACATCACCGCTGCCAGCACCAGGCACAGGGCCGTGATGAACTGGCTGTCCGAGATGGTTCCTCCCGTCTGTGCACCGCCCTCGATGCCCATGCCGTACAGCAGGCCAAGGCAGCCGCAGCCAGCGGCCAGGATGTGCAAAACAGTGGATTTGATCTTCATATTTCCATTTCCTCCTTGTCGTTCTCATACGGGCGGACGATCTTGCATCCGCGCCGGTGCATATACTCGATAAAACCGTCGATGTAGATCGTTGCCTGCCGCCGTTTGGTATCTTCCCGGGAGACTACCCATCCGGCGAATTCTCCGGATGCAACATTACTCCAGAACTTATTCGGGCTCATCGGGACGAGATTTGCCCGGAACATTTCGCAGCACTCCGCAACGCCTTTCATTGTGATCCTTTCGCTCATGCCGCCATCTCCTTTCAAAATAAATGGGTTTTAGTAAACCATGATTTCTTCTGCTAATTTGCGGTTGTAGCCACAAAATACGGTATTGCCTGTGGTCTCGTTGCGCAGGGTGTAGCCCTCTCTGCTTTTCATAAAGCAGTACTTGTACTCATGCCCGCTTTGACTTTTCTCGGTGTAGCAGAACGGCTTGTAACAGTCTGCCTGTGCGAGCGCCTTGCGAAAGCCGGTCTTTGTCATTTTGCACACCCCATCTCCTTCCTTAAAACATGCTGGTCTGGCCGTTGGTCTGCTGGATCAGCATCACGGTGTTGGTGCTGGGCTTCCAGCGCTGGATGTACTCCACGGCCTCGTCAAAGCGCTTGCGGGGAATGTTGTTTCGGCTGCTGACCCGGAACCACATCTGGATGTCCTTGTTGATCTCGCAGTAAACCATGCCCCGTACATGGGAATCGCCGTAGGCCGGGGCGTTCTTGCCGCCCAGAGCTTCCACAACAACGTGATTCACGGCATTCTTGAGGGAAAGCTGCTGGTCATAGTCCACGACCATGTTATTTTCCAGCGCCGTGATCCGCTGCTCCTGCCTCTGAGTGCGGTCGTCCAGCAGGAACAGCGCCTGCAGCTCCTTGCTGAGCTTGGGCATCTGCGGAGTGGCCAGCTTCTTCTCCATCTCGTTGAACGCCTGGATGTACTTCAGCTTCCACTCCAGCGCCGCCTTGCCGGTAAAGCCCATCACCAGCAGGCTGAACCCGTCCCGGTTCATCAGGTACATGGGGTAGGTCTGGCCGTTCTGCTCGTGGGTGTACTCGGTTTTGTAGAACATGGGGGTATGCGAAGTTTTGCGCAGACCCCCTTCGAGGGTTTCGATTGCCTTAAGCACGTCGCGGTGGTTCTTCTCAAAACTCTCGGCAATCTGGCGGCTGGATGCAACCGGCTCGCCGTTCTGGGTAGATAAGATAATGTCTGTCATGTAAACCTCCTTGTTGGGGTCTCCCTTCCCGTGGTATAATCGGGCGGAAGGGAGGTGTTAAAATGGAACAAAATGCTGGGATGTCTGTTTCGGACTGGTCTGGGTTGGTAGCAATGATCGTTTCGTTCTGTGCTTTGCTGTCTCCAATGCTGACCGCGCTTTGTAATAACTGGCATCAACAAAAAATGAAGCGGATGGACTATGAGCATCAGGAGCACGAGGAACGCATAAAACGTGAGCGTGAAATCTACGAGGGTTACATCCGTGCGGCTGGTGCGGCTATTCAGTCGCCCACAGTAGAAAACCTGCAGGAATATGGCTCTCATTCGGCGCTGGCTGCTTACTACGTCCCAAAAGAAATCCAAAAAGATATTCTTGCAATGGATAAACTGATAAGCTACGAAACATCCTTTGGTGATAAACTGGATGAAAAAGTGCAGCTTCTCAATAAAATCATTACAAGATTGCAGTCAAAAGAAGAACTCCCGTTGTAAGAATTCCGATCACGATAGAGTACGGAAGATACCAACCAGAAATCTCCAAAGCCGCTTTCCGTGTGATCAGATTGCAGAGAACCACTGCAATCCAGACAACCAGAATGAGCTTTAACGAAAGCACGGGTGTGGTTCACCTCCTCAGAGTGCGGTTTCCTGGGGCGGTTGCCGCTGCACTTGTATCGTTGTTAACACAGCTTCCAAATTTGCCTCAATGCTCAAATTCAGCAGCATTTTCTCGTGGCTGTATTGAGTGAACGAGTAGGCTCTCACGTTCTGGATAACCGTTTCATCTATTTGGCAGAAAATACGATCGTCCAGCTGTGAAAGCTGAATCTCTTGCGTCCGGACTACCGGCTCCTGCGGTTCGCCTGTCTTTTTGTTATCGTTCACGCTGTCTTCCCTCCTTCTTCTCTATATTCAATGTCCAGAATCTTGCAGATGCTCTGAATAACCTTCGGCGCGCTTCTGTCGCCGTGCAGAATTTTGTACATGTAGCTGTCATCAACGTACAGCCCTGTATCCTGCTTCACAAGGTCAATCAGTTCTACCTGCTTCATTCCCCGCTTGAGCATTGCAATTTTCGCTTCTAAGCCAAACGGGGATAATGCGGTTTCTCTCAAATTTCGTACCTCCTTTAAAAAATCATCTTGACAGGTACGGGAAAATGTACTAATATAATGGTGCAAAGATTTTATACTGTACGAAGTTTCGTACCCGATGTTTGCATTATAGTACAAATATTCGTACAGGTCAATAGATTCGTACGAATATTTGTACATTTGTATGCTTGCACAAAATGGATGGTGATTTTATGTCAGATTTATACAACAACATCCACGCCCTGTGCGAAAAAGAAAACATTAAAGATGGAACTCTTTGTAGTAAAGTTGGAGTAACGCGAAGCACTCTTTCTGAGCTAAAAAGAGGGCGAACTACAAGTCTATCACTTAAAAATCTTCAAAAAATTGCCGATTACTTCGGTGTTTCGATTTCTGATTTGACCGGAGAAGCACCGGAGCAAAAAGAAAAGCCCACTCCCAGTGAAGAGAGTGAGCTGAATGCGCACGCTAAAGCCATACTATATAAGTATGAGCAGCTTGACCCTGCGCAAAGGGTTATGTTTGAAAAGATGCTTGACGCTGCACTTGAGGCAGCGAAGGGGGATAAAAATGAAAAAGGCTGAATTTCAGGCTGTTATCAATAGTTCTGTGAACGAATACGCACGAAAAGCAGTTGCCGATTTGGACGCTCATCCTGAACGCTCCGATCTCGAAAAAATAGCAGTGCTGTACAAGAGCTCCCTGATCGGCTCCGTTGAGATCGTGATTGACGCTCTGCAGAAAACGGGCGTGTTAAATTTTGACGACTGATTCTTTGGAATTAGCGAGCTTGTTCAGACCGTCTCTGATGCAGTTGCTCACCGTCACATAAGATGTTTCTTTTCCCAAAAGGTGAATCAGATCTGCGGCTTCCTGTGGGGTGGCTGTAATCTCGATTTTCATAACGTTATCCTTTCTGCGCGGCTTCCAGCAGCGCGCCAACATCGATGTCAAGAGAAAGTGCAAGCTTGATTTTCTCAAGTATAACACATTCCGGGGCCGATTTCATCAATTTTGTGCTATGTTCTTGCACTTTGTTTTCCTCCTTTGGCAAAGTTCTTTGATAATTTGTTTTTTATGGCAGCTGAGCGGCTGCCTATTTTTGAATCTTTTTTTCTGAATTCGGTTAGTTTACAACGCCATTATACAACCATTAAGTGTTCAATGCAATAGCGTTGACTATATTTTTTTGTATTATTTTGAAATGAGGAGAATGTACTATGAAATGTCCCAAATGCGGAAGCGAAGTCCAAGAATCCAAATTTTGTTCGGAGTGTGGAGCGCCGTTGAGCGAAGAGACTGCTGCACAAGAAAAGGCACAGGCAAATTCTAAGAAAAAGCCCAAAAAGAAGCGCGGGTGTGGCACAGTCTTTCTTGTGTTCTTTGCGTTTATCCTTATTGGCGGTTTTCTCACTGCTATCGAAGACCCTCAATTTTCACAATCCGCTTCTGCCGGAAGGCAAGCGGCCTCTATGCAGTCTGGAAGCACCGCAATCCCCAGCGCAGAAAAGCAAGCCGAAATCGATGCAGCCCTCGCAAAGCTAACGAAAAAAGCGGACGAGGTCGAGAATTCTGCTTACTATATGCCTTCCTGCTATCCAGAGTATGCCAATAGCAGAAGTTTTGCTCTTCCGTATATCGGAGAAAAAGACGGGAATTATGGCCTGCTTTGGAAATTCAACTACACCGGATCTGATTGGGTATTCTTCTCAGATGTAGTTATCAATATCGACGGTGAAAAAGCTGCTACAATTCCGTTCAATTACTTCGATATAAACCAGCAGGTGTTCACCGGCGGTGTATACGAAGCCGTCGATGTTAATCCTGCTTCCAAATATGTTGACTTGCTGCAGAAAATTGCAAGCTCTGAAAAAACAATCATCCGATTTGAGGGAAAAGACAGCAAGTACGACATGACCGTTTCTGAAACTGACAAGCAAGGAATCCAGGACGTGCTTGACGCATATAATCTTGTCAAATAACGGAATCGTCGTCCAGCCGCTGCATTTTCTGCAGCAGCTCCCCAGCAAGCTCCCCGCCGGGGCAGTTGGCGGCATCCAGCAAGCGCCGGACGCTTTCCGCCTTGCGGGCTACATAAAAGCGGGCCTTGGTTTGGCTCTCGGGCGGCATATCCTCGTAGCATGCCAGGGCGGCGCGGATGTGGGTGCAAAAGCTCTGCATTTTGTCCATAGATCATTCCTCCCAGGGCTTTGGAGTGGGCCGCGTGCCGGTGAGCACGCTGGCGGGCATTCCGTCAATGATGGTCATATCCGGGTCCATGCTGACTGTCTGACTGTTTTTCATTTCATTTTCCTCCTTTTTTGGCAACATTTAAATCTTATGTACCAAATTTTACCATGCGTCAAAGGAAAATGAAATCTGTGTAATTTTTGTCGAATGGCGCAGAGTTTTTCTGCGCCATTTTCCTTTTATAACACGCTGCGTTTAGGGGTGATAAGCATGAGTTATTTTACCGCTGATCAAATCGGGAAGGCGCTTTCAAAAGCGCGGGTATCCGCCGGGCTAAGTCAGAGAGAGATTGCAATCCGCGTCCAGAAGGGAGAGCGGACCGTGCAAAGCTGGGAAAAAGGTGACACAAGCCCAGACAGTGACGAGATCATGGATTGGTGCACAGCCTGCGGAGTATCCCCAATCACGGTTTTTATGGAAGTTATGCACCCGGATCTGTACGCAGTGCCAGACGGGCAGAAAGAAGATGCAGCCATAGATAAGGAACTTCACACGCTGGTGCAGGCGCTTCCACCGCTCACCCGGCGGCTTCTGCTTTTTGTGCTCAAGGGCCGACATGGGAGCAGCCCGCCTGCGGTTATATCTGAAATGGCCGCAAACCTCCACTGCCCTCTCAACAACAGGGTCACTGTGTGCGGCACCATCATCGATCAGTACAGCTTTGCCAAGATCAGAGGGCTTGACCCGTGCCCGGACGATCCGCATCCTCCGATAGAGGATTTGAAAGCCAATTACGCGTCAGGGCGCACAGCGTCAGAGAACGGCGCTTTGGGCTATATAGGGCGCAGAAAGGAGTAGCGTAATGAAATGTATCAGATGCCATGTAAACATCCCGGACAAGGCTCTATTTTGCCCGTGGTGCGGAAAGCAGCAGGATGCAACGTCCGCTCCCGTGCATAGAAAAAAGCGCCGCCGCCCAAAGGGCAGCGGCAGCGTGTACAAGCTGAAAGGTGTCCGGGCAAGGCCCTATGTAGCCGTGACCGGGAAAAAGGAAGTGCTGGGCACATACGGAACGCCCGGGGAAGCCGTCCAGGCGCTCGACGCATACAACGCCCAGAACACCCCGGCAGAGCGTCTGAAGTGTACTTTTGCGGATGCCTACGAAAAATGGCGGGCACAGCCAAAGTTTTCAAGTCTCAGCCGGGACATGATAAATGGATACGAGCTGGCTTTCAAAAAAGCCGCTCCGCTGTACAGCCGACAAATGCGAGACCTGAAAGCGGAGGACTATCAGCAGATCATAGACCAGATGGTCGCAGACGGTCTCTCCCGCAGCTCATGTGAGAAGCAGCGCACCCTTTTCAGCCAGCTATGTGAGTGGGCAATGGCCCAGGACATCATAAACAAGAACTATGCCCAGCTCCTTCACCTTCCCGCCGCAGCCGGAAAGGCAGAGCGCACCCTTACGGCGGACGAGATCGCCCGGATCAGCGCCTACCAGGACGACAAGCGCTTTGGCCAGACAGCGCAGATTGCTATGGTGCTTCTCTATACAGGAATGCGCATCGATGAGCTGCTTTCCATGCGCTGCGAGAACGTGCATCTGAAGGAGCATTACATGCAGGGTGGTGAAAAAACAGAAGCGGGCAAAAACCGCATCATCCCCATCCTCGACCCCATTTACAAGATCATCGCCTTCTGGATGATGGACAGCGGGTGCGAGTGGCTGATACCTTCCAAGGCTGGAACGAAGCTGGACAAGCGAAATGTTGCCACAAAGTTCCGGGCCTTGATGCAGGAGTGCCAGATTGATGGCGTGCACCCGCACACCCTTCGCCACACGGCCAGCAGCAAGATGGTGGAGTGCGGTCTTGAAAAAACCGCCGTGCAAGCTATCCTCGGTCACAAAAATTTTTCCACCACAGCAAACAAGTACGTTTCCCACAACGACCCGGGATACTTGTTACAGGAAATGCGGAAGATGGAATACTGATTTTGTTAGTTTGTTTGTTAGTTTATTCCGGTTTTTCACCGTATTTTACCGTGTTTTCGCAAAAGAAAATGCCGTTCATGTGATTTAATATCACGAATGAACGGCATTTTTTGGAGCTAGTGACAGGAGTTGAACCTGCAACCCACTGATTACAAATCAATAATATTTTTCGTATTTATGCTATTTTTACTTTAATTGCTAGTTTGTTGTTCGCTTATGGCGTATTCTAAAAGCGATAAATCGTCCACCTTATCTTACAACAAATGTTGCAAAAATTCAACGCATGTATGCGGAGCGTTCTTTTGTAACGGCTTCGCACAGACCAGAAACAAGGTCTTCCGCCATGCTCCACATGTGATGCAGCTCTACGCCAGCCGCAGAATCCTCACTATCAACGCCGGTAAGGATTTTCTGTGCAATGCGGCGGTTTGCATCGGCGTGCTCCATTTCTTCCCCAGAGAGCTTGTACCACTCAGAAGAAGCATAGGGACAGACGTTTTTGTATTCCTTCGCCATGCTTGCGTAATTCATCGCGTCGCTGTACTCTTCGGCCATTTGCTTTGCAGCATGAACGAGTGTGTCCTTATACCCTGCAAATTTTGCTTCGTCCATCATAACCAAATCCTCCTTTTTACAGCTTCTCCACGGTCACAGCCAGGTTGTTCACCACGGCAGCAGTACCGGTCAGAAGGAAGCTCAGGATAGAGCTTTCACAGCCGCACGCATTGCGCACCAGGAAAGTAAGTGCCAGATTGGTCGGTGCAGCCGCAGCGGCCACAGTCTGAGAAGCGGTAGCACCGATGACAGCCACGCCATCCTTCTGACCGGTCAGGGTCACGGTTCCCGCCGCCGTGGGGGCCAGTGTTGCAGACACGGTCACATGGTAGTAGCCTTGGCCCAGCAGGGTGATGGTGTTGCCATCCTGCCGGATGTTGCAGCCGAACCGCCGGGAAGTGATGCCGACAGGGATAACGTCGTTTACCGCCACGGTCTGAGCCGAGGTGTTGGCGGTATAAATCGCGGATTTAGACATAAAATATCTCCTTCCTTATATAAAAGGCGGAGCAGCCTTTGCCGCCCCGCCGATCCTCGCCAAAAGGGCGCATGTGTCAGATGTTACCACAGCCGTTGCTGCAGCCACAGAAGGGGCTCGGGCCAGCATTGTAGGAGTAGCCGTTGGGATACCGGACTACGCCATACATCTGAGTCTGAAGCTCCAGCTGGCTGATCCGCTGGTTCTGTGCAGCGATAGTCTGCTCATACTGCTGCTTCTGGAGCTCGGCAAACTTCGCGTCAATGTTGGAGTTGATCACGCAGGTCTGCTTGTCCATCTGGGCTGCCAAGTTGGCAGTCGCCAGCCGGTTGTCGCAGCAACACTGAGCAAGCTGTGCCTGGATGCCGTTGCCGGTCTGCAGGATGGCGGTGTTGGTGCCCGCCTGCGCCAGAGCGACTTCCTTGCCCAGCTGGCCGACGCTGCCCTGCATCTCGTAACCGAGATTGCAGATGCCGTTGCCAATATTTGTCAGCCTGTCGTTGATCTGGCCGAACTGCTGGCCGAAGAGAATTTCCTGCTGGCTTGCGGCGGTCGCATACTGGCCAAACTCGCCGGTGCGGTTGCCCCAGAAGCCGCCGTTGCCGCCCATAAGGACGAACAAAAAGAGGATGATGATCCACCACGCGCCACCCTGGCCCCATCCGTCTTTATCACGGGTCACGGCAGCAATATCGCTCAGAGACATATTATCCATGATTGATTTCCTTTCTTGTTAAGTGTGAAAATATTCAAGCCGTGCGCACGACTTTCGACTACTTGAGGTAAGGCATGATCTGCTTCGCCATCGCTTCCAGCTGCTTGTACTGCTCATCCGTCATCTTGCCGGACTTGCGCAGCTCTTCCACCTGCTTTTTGGGATCTCCCTGGAAAGCGGAGCGGAACTGCTGAAACTGCCGGAGAAGCTGCATCACATTGCCCATCGGGCCGGGCATTGCCTGGCTTCCACCGCCACCCAGAAACTGCATCAAAGGATTTGCCATACCTTAACCCTCCTTTGCCCGTGCGGGCCTTGCAGGAGCCGCCGGGGCCGTCTGATACTGCGCCATCACGCGCTCCACCTCGGCCTTTACGGCAGCCTGTATCTTCTGATCTGCCTGCGCAGAGGTCAGATACTGCGTCTCTGCCGGTGTCTGCATCGCTGCCGGGTCGATCTTTGTCAGGCGGTAGTACTCGCCGGACGCATAGCCCATCGTGTCTGCCTTTTTGACAGCCATGACAGGCTCGTTTTGCACCATGATCCAGCGCGTTTCGCCGGGCTGTACCATGACTTTGTCCACATCCACGATTGTCGGCACCATCGTGAAGGGGCTTTGTCCCCCGCTCTGTGGAGTGGCCTGCTGGGCTATTTGCTGCTGATACTGGCCTTGCCCAAAACCAATCGGTGGCATCCCACTGTAAGGGTTCGATTGCCAGCCGCCAAAAGGATATGCCATAAAGCTTCCCCGTCCTTTCTTGATCTTGTAGCACCAGTGTACCTCTCCCGTATATCCTGAGTGCGCAAGGAGAATGCAGGGAGTGCGCAAATTTTCAAAAAACTTTGAAGATCCTCTTTACATCTGCTTGCAGATGTGCTATAATAAAATCACGGAAAGCAATACAACACACAACATCATGGAGGTAAAGATTATGACTATGAAGGAAAAAGCATTAGAATGTCTCAACGAGGCCAAAAAGCTTGACTTTGATAAAGAGGATGCGAAAATCGATTCTCTTTTGACAGATATTTGCGATATGGCATGCATTGACACTCGGAGCCTTTACGCGCAAGATTTTGATAACGCACTTTTTAAGGCCGCTGAGTTGATCGGCATTCTTCCAGAAGTAAAAGAATATATCAACGAATATAACGAAGCAATCAAAGAAAGCGACCCGAAGGAATATGAAAAGTTTTATAAGGGCTAAAATGGATGAACATTATAGTGCTCGGTAAATAAAAAGCCCCCAGGTGACGCGCGAACGCCGCCCGGGGGCTTTTACGGAAAACATACCTCGCACACTCAGAGGTATGGAAAAAGTATATCACGACAAGATATTTTTGTCCAGAGAGAGGAGTCAGCATGGAAAAAATATACCCGCCTCTTGCCATTCTGAAGGAGATCACAAGGGTCATGCCAAAGGTCTGGCAGATCATTGATGCGTCCCGGCCCATAGGCGTACAAACTTCAGGGTGCCCAGACAGATGCTTCGCCCCCATCGAGACAGCCACAGCGGCAAGCATTTTCTGCCAAGAAAGCGCCGCCGGGAAAAAAGGTGCATATATCGACATCCCGCAGCCCAGATTGACGCTTGCCCTCGCCCAGTGGCGAAAGGATAAGGAGGTCTTTGTGGTAGACCCAGACTTTGCCGCCGTGCTTTATGCGCAGGATGATATGGACATTCCGGCAGCCGCCTTTGACTATCTGCCTTACAGCTGCTTCTATGTAGAGAGCCCCGGCCTTGATGTGTACCTGACCGGAATTCATGGCTTTTTCTTTTATCTGGGATGGGACACGAAAGAGCAAAAAGTTCTTCTGAGCTTTGTCTTTCTCGGGGAAAGTGGCGGATGCTATCCCTTTGACCTTCCACTTGATGGAGAAAGCCTTGACGTGTGCTTTGATGCCGCTGTCAAGAAGCGGGCACAGAGCGGAAACGCCCACCTTGCCACGGTGGCGCGGCAGGAGAAAAAGCAAAGAGATGCTGTCATCTCTCTTTTGCGCTGTGCCTTGCAAGTGGTGCTGTATCTATGCGCATCCAACGCAGAGATCGTCCCCGATCCAGAGCAAAAGACCGTCACAAAGCACAGCCGCACCGTCAAAGACCGGTATGCAGAGATCAGGAAGTGGGATGTCGGTATGCGTGTAGGCGCATCGCTCCGTGAGCAATCCAGGCGCGCCGCCGATGAGGATGCCTCGGCCCGCACTGGCAGCCACCAGCAGAAGCGGCCGCACATGCGCCGTGGGCACTGGCACCACTTCTGGACAGGCTCGAAGTCTGAACCGGATAAAAGAAAGCTGGTACTGAAATGGCTTTCTCCGATTTTTGTTGGTGCTGGAGACGTAGAGACACCTGTGGTGATGCATAAAGTGAAGGAAGTGTAAGAGATGCCGCCGAAGAAAAATCACATCGGGGAAAAACACGGGACGCTTGAAGTCATCGCAGAGGCCCCATCAAGAAAAAGTAAGTCTGGAAACTTGCTAACCTGCTGGAAAGTGCGATGTTCTCATTGCGGATGCGAAAAAATTATGCTTTGGGGAAGCATCCGGAACGCAAAATCGTGCGGGTGCATCAAAGTGACAGATGTACCAAAGGAATGCACCTGTAAAAGATGCGGAAAATCTTTTACAGGAAATATGTTTACCGCTTACTGCCCAGAATGCAAAGAAGTCATAAAAGAGTTGCACGGCGCAAAAGGGAATTCGTGTTTTTCTTTTGAAACAGTATGTATTGACTGCGGCGCGCATTTTGTTGCAGGCTCAAAAAAAGCTCTCAGATGCCCTGAGTGTAGAAAAAAGGCCAAAAGAGAAAGCAATCGTCTTTGTGCTCAGAGGCGAAAAAACGAGACGGCAAGAAGGCTTGGAGGAGTATACTCGTGTGCTGACTGTGGGAAGCCTTTTATCTTAAAAAATGGATTTCAAAAGTACTGCCCAGACTGTGAGCCGAAGCACGCCATACAATCGTGGAAAGAGTATAAGGAAAAATACGAAAAAAAGTAAAAATCCCCGGTACTCCATCCATGCGGAGCACCGGGGATTTTTATGTGTTCGATTCAAGTGCTGAAAGCACCACTTTCAGCCGGTAGCATACAGCCCTACGGCTGTAATGCGTCTGTGCTGCAATGTCCGGCAGCGGAAGCCGCTCAACGTACCGCAAAAGAGCTATCTTTCGGTCTACCCTCCCAAGCGGTGCGCTTTTGATGGCTGCGGTCATCTGCTGTCGGTCAAGTCCTTGCAGGCACAGTGGCAGCACTACGCGAGCCGCCGCCACAGGCAGCACCGAGCCAGAAAGGCTGCGGCAGCTGTCCGGCGTTGCGCACCATACTGCCAATGCTGGTAAACTGGTGACAAAACGTCACCAGTTTGTTGACATTGTCGATATGGTGGCCTGTACAAACGTCTGTTCCAGCGCGGTCAGAATTTGTCTGGATAATACGTTTTGAGCATCTCCACGGGTTAATCGGTTCGTATGTAGTGCTTGCCATGATATTACTCCTTAATTACCCCTTGTTGATGGTAGGCTTCTTTTCTGCCAGTGCCTTTTTCATCATGCTGACGGCCTTTTCAATCACACTGTCCAGCACTTCATCCGTGATGAAAGGCTTCAGCCAGTCCGGCAGTGCGCCGCGCAGCGCGGCAAAGACCTGTGCCTTTTTCTTAGCACCCTGACCGTTGCCCATGATGCTGTCCTCAGCGATAGTCACGAGTTCCACTGCCCATTCCTTGACGTACTGCTTGTAGCCAAGCCGGATAGTACCAACGGCCAGCGAGGCAAAGCCGATGAGCATCAGTACCAGTGCGATGGGTGCGGGGATAAAGTTAAACATTGCTTCCATGATTTGTTACTCCTTTCAGTAGGTAGTTGTTAATATCGGATTTGCTTTTTTGCATACCTTCGCGGTTGTTGCCGGACAGTTGCGCGTCCAAAAGATTTTGCACGCCAACAAGGACGAGACGCATTTCTTCATCGATGCCGTCAAATCGCGTCAAGTCGCGTCTAAGGGCCGCGGCGTGCTGCGTGGAAACGGTTTCTACCGCAGCCAGTCGCTTTTCAATGGCATCAATGCGCTTGTTCTGCGCATCGTCGGTGGCTTTTGCTTTTTTGATGTACTTGTGGATGATGTCCAGCACCTTGTCGATGGTGATGGCCGCAGCGCACAGGCTGCCAAGGATGCCAAGCACCCACAGCAAAGCTTCTTTTTCGGTCATTTGCCCTCCCGAAGACGGGTCAGGCCCTTCTTGCGGATGATACGGGGGTAGTTGACAGTGGTCACGTTGAGGTCAACATTGCCGGAGATGCCCGGCACGCGGCCTTTGCTGGTGTGCTGGTGGGCGTTGTACTTGAAATCTACCTTCGGGGTCTTGCCGGTGTAGTCGGCAAGCCATACGTCCCACCGCCCTGCAAGCCTTGTCATGTCCAGATGGACGTTGGCATAGCTCGTGTAGGTGTAGAGCTGGGCATAAAAGCCCAGCTGCTCGATCTCGTGCAGGGCTGTTGCCACGTGGTCAGTAAGTTCTTGCATATTCAGTACCGCAAGACGAGAATCCTCCACATCTATAGCAACCGGAAGAGTCAGCTCTTTTCCGCGAACAGCCTCTTTCAGCATAGATAGCTCTGCATTCAGGCCAGCTTGCGTGGTGGCTGCGCTATACCAGTATACGCCAACGTCAAGCCCTGCGGCCTTTGCACCGGCGTAGTTCTTCTCAAAGCAGGGGTCAAAATAAGGATTGCCGCCCTTGTTGCCCAGTGCACGCAGCATTACACCCCTGTACTCCGTAGACTTGACTTTCTCCCAGTCGATAGTACCCTGCCACCGGCTCACGTCAATGTACCGGTAAGGCGGTTCCCCTGCCCACCCGGTCACGGTGTCCACAGTGGGCACGTCCGGAGCAGGGGCAGGCTCTTCCTTGTCGGCACCGTCACCGGCAGCATGGGATAGCGCAGAAAAGATATCCCGCAGGAAGTCAAGCATTACTTTCCACTTCATAAAATCCCTCCTCCGTCAGCTTTTTCATCACGGCATCCTTATACCGGTCAGGTACGTTGTCGATGGTGAAAGCGCCGTCAAAGCGGTGCAGCTTGATCTGGGTCACATAAAACAAAACCATAGTATCCTCCTTACTGTGCGGCCAGCAGGTCAAGCATAGCCGCTTCCAGAGCGGCAAGGCGCTCTTCTGCGGTGGGCAGCTGTGCCTTTTCCTCTGCTTCCTTGCGGGCCTTTTCCTGTGCGGCCAGCTCGTCGGCGGTGTACAGGATGTACCGCTGCCGCTCGATGGTCTCGTCCCATGCGTCTTTGCCCTCCACGCCGGGCACGTCTACCACCGTAATGCGGTCACGGCCCCCGTTGGGGTACTCTTTGTACTCGTAGTGGGTCACCGGCTTCACCGCTTCCACGGCCTCGTGGTGGATGACCTCGGGGTCGTCCTTCAGGTAGCCCAGTGTCAGGTCGGGGTTTTCGATGGGGTTTCCGTTGCTGTCGATGATTTTCATAGGATCTCCTTTCAGGCGACACGCCGCCAGATGTACATGGAGTAGTAGGGGTTGAGGATGTCCATAGGTTTACCGCCGCCAGTATCAGACGTAGGAATCTCTTGTTCCCAAGCGCTATCTCCACCAGAAAGATACGGTGTGCCATTACCAACTTTGTTATATCCGTTGTAGTAATGATTGTGGGGAGCGATTTCATCCACTGTCTGCGTATGCGTTGCACTACCTCCCGTACTCCCTGCTGGGTAGGTATCGCTTGCACCCATGATAAACTTGCCCTCAATGCGCTCCCATGTGCCGCCGTAAAGCTCTGCCGGGCTGGTAGCGTTTTCGCTGATGTACAGACTGCCTACGGGGTGGTCTCGCTCGACTACCGCCGCAAGGACTTGCTGATAGATAGCATAGGCATCAGGGCCAATGCCGTTTTTGAGTTCTCCTAGTGCCATTGTTTCTCCTTTCGGTTATGCTACTCTGCGCCAGATGTACACACAGTAGTAGGGAGGAATGCTAGAGCTAGATGCGGTGTTTCCTGCAACGGAGTACGTTTCTCCATTGGACTTCTCACCATATGTCGAGGAAAATCCATCATTGGCGAGTGTATACTGTCCGTCATTAACTTTTCTATTATCATCGCTCCACGATTGTGTTTTGTAGTTATATGCGGAAATGGCGGATGACGGATATCCGACAAAAGCGCCAAGCCGCCACATAAACGATAATTTGTACTCATGTTCATGCGTCGCACTACCTCCCGTGCTCCCTGCTGGGTAGGTATCGCTTGCACCCATGATAAATCTGCCCTCGATTCGCTCCCATGTGCCGCCGCCAAAAGTTACGGACGGGTTTTCCGGGCTGATGGTCTGATAGATACTGCCTACGGGATGTGCCGCAAGCAGGAAGTTGGAATAGATGGAGCCGTCACCATAGAACTGACCACCATACTTGATGGGATACCACCGGGCAGAAATTTCCGCAGTCGGAATGTTGTGCGCACGGATACGGATAGCTCCGGTTCGAGTTTCGGGGTTTACAAGCATAGCTTTACCGGCTACGTCTGCGCTTGCAGGGTCGATACTGACAGATACCACAGTCGTGGACGTAACATCTGCTGTTATGTCAATGTAATGCGGGTACTCTGCAACTTCTGTGTCTGTCTGCCATCCCGTAATTGGAATAGAAAGATCATGCGGAACGACGGAGTCTGCTTTGCCCTCATTCAGCGCCTTTGCCGCCCTCTGCGCGTTGTTGACCTGCTTCATAAGGTAGTTGTATCCGTGCTGCTCGTCCATACCTGCCTCAGCGCCAGTCGGGGCGATGATCTGGCCGGATGTCCAGTTTTCCGGGAGATCAGCGGGAAGAGGAATGTTTTTCAAGATATCATCCGCCATAAAGCAAAGTTCCCTCCTTGAAGATAATGGTGTGTTTTAACTTTGTTCTGGACGTGGTTTCGATGCTGACATCATCCTGCGTGAGAGCGGTTCCGAACGCATCTTGCGCGGAGATAGCAGAGACTTTTGCGATATTTTCCTTTGGCAGAAGCTCATACTGCAGCGTGACTGCCGCACCGGAAAGGCTCTTTGCAAGGTTCGGAACGGTATAGTCGCCGTTCAGCTGCACCATGTTGATGTGATCCGCCAGGTACGAGGCTAGGCTTGCCAGGAACAGCGGGGTCACAGATGCGGAAGCGGGCGAGGCGGTCGTCACCGGGACAAAATAATTTTGTCCCGGTGACGCAAAGGCATCCTTGCCCAAAAGCCAGCTGCCCAGAAGATAGTGATACCGGCTTCCGTTTGCCAGAACGGTGTCAGCGCCCTCCAGAATAGATAGATTTACGTCCACGTCCGTTTTTTCAGTAATGCCGAAATAGCAGTCCGATGCGTATAGCGTTTCTCCCGCATCGTTCAGGAGCTCATAGTGGTTGACGGTTGAATTACCTGCCTCCGGTTCAATGGATGCTTCCAGCTTCAGATTCTCACCCGCGATCATCAACGTTTCAGAGCCCACCTGCAGTGTCGCAGATGCAATGACGCTTTTCAGCGGCTTTACGGTCGTTTCGCAGTTAAGTCGTGCCGTTGTGGCAAGCTCTGCCGCCTTGTGGGCTACATCCAGAAGGAGCGCTTGCGTCAATGTCGGTGAGGCCGCAGCCTTTACGGTCGTCCATCCTCCGAGCTCGGCAAACGGCTTTTTCCCAAGGGCCCAGCCGCCCAGACGATACTTATAATCGTATTTCTGCACATCGACCTGCTCTGTGATCAGGATTCCGGTCTTGAGGTACGGCATACTGATAAAGACGATGTGAGCGGGCTTGATTTGGTTGATCAGGTGCGTCACCTCGTCGTAGTACGACTGATTCTTTGCGCTCGTCGCAAGCCTCAGCTCGTAGAGCGGGTATGTGATGGAGCACGTCCATTCACCAGCGCCAATCAGCTCATCCAGCTTCTGATACAGAAACCCCAGTGTATAGGGCGGGCGGGTCGCAATGCGGGTCATTACACGCTGCCTGCGAAACTGCAAAGATTCCTTTTCCGGGACAGCCACGATGTGAAACACTTTTTCCCACTGTGCAACGGAATCCTCGTCCATGGTCTGGAAAAAGAAGTTGCTTTGAACCCCTTCCACAGAACCGGCCAGCCGATCAAATTCCGCCTTTTCGGCAGCACAGATCTGCTGGTAATCCTGCACTTCCCGGTAGATGGGCGGCAGCAGCGGCAGCAGGTCGTGCGAAAGATCAAGCTTCATGCAGCGTCACCGTCCCAACCACAGGAACCTGCTGCTGTGCGCCGGTTTCTGTCAGAATCAAATCGTCCGCTGCTCCGTTCAGCTGGACGTTTGTCACGTTTACCACGCCCTCTGCCGTGATGATGGCCGCAGATACGCGGGCCGTGTAGACGTTGGCGCTATATTCAATGCCGGTCTTGCTGATATTGGTCGCCCAGCTTTTCCGCACATTGAGCAGATATGCCTCCAACGCCTCCCGTACCGCGGTGCGAACTGTATCCAGCGAGTAGCTGGGCAGTAGCGTCACCGATGCGGTGACCGAAACTTCCAGCTTCTCCGGGGCCGTGATTGTTACCTTTGCACCGATGGGCGCAAGGCCCAGCCCCTGCCCGGAGTTCGGCACCGGGTCGATGGCGTTCTGAATGGTCTGCACAAGGTCGGTGGATGCAGGCAGCCAGTCCGCACCCAGAACGGAGCAGAGCACCGTGCCGCCGCCTCTCCATGTTGGGTAGACCTGCACAGCACCCACGCCGTCCAGCTTTTCGATCTCCTCCACGTACTGGGCCACATTGCCGCCAAAGGAGCGGCTGTTCAGCGCCATCTCGATGCGGGCGCGGAATTCGTCATCGGTCTCGGTCTCGTCTCCGGGTGTCAGGATATCCGAGATCCGGGCAGAGGTCAGGCCCTGAATGGTGTCGATGGGCAGGATAGGGCCGGTGTAGTCGTTGCCGATGGTGCCGGGCGTTTCGGCCAGAAGGCGGTAGGTGTGCCCGGAACCCAGAGCGGACAGCGCAATAAAATTGATACTGTCCGCGCCGCTGATGGTAGAGAATCGGCTGCCCAGCGGGATATCAATATTGAACTCGCCTTTTCGCACCGCCGCCGTAGCCTGCTTGCGGGTAACGCTGGCAATGGGGGCCAGCAGATCCAGCGCACGGCCAGTGGCTGTCTGAAAAAACGCCTGCCGCTGCACCATGTTCAGGGAAAGGAAGAACCCCTCAAAGACATAGGCGGCGGGAGAAAGCGCTGTTGGGATAGGGCTTGTGTCCCGCTTGTCGTAGTCGTCCGGGATCTGAGACAGCATATAGTCCAGAATGGCCCGGTACTGTGCGGTAGAAAAATCGATCATGCTGCGGTGTTCACCTCCGTGCTTGCCTGCATTTCGCCGTAGATCGTGGAGACAGTAAAGGATGCTGTCAGGGCCTGTCCCTGAACCGTGTAAGAAAAATCCTTTACGCCGGTCACCCGGTCTTCCACGGTCAGAGCCTCTTCCAGGCGGCGCTGCAGTTCGGCGGCCACATAGCCCGGGTCTTGCCCCAGCAGCCCCTCCCACTCCATGCCGCTGTAAGAGCGGAAGATCTGCCAGCGATAACGTTCCACGTTCAGGATCACATTCACAGCCTGTTTTACGGCCTCGTACCCATCGCATTCCCCGACGATGCGGCCAGATGTCTGGTCAATGAACCAGGTTCTGGACGGCTGAGAAACGTACTCCACGCCGCCGGAAAGGTTGATGGACGCGCCTGTGGGAAGCGTAGCCATTACGATTCACCTCCGTATACCCTGGAAAGCACAATGAATTTTTGGCCGCTCTGAACACGGAGAAGCAGCACTTTGTCCCCGGCTTTCAGGGCCGGGTTCAAAATGATGTACTTTTTGTCCTTGCTCAAAGGCAGCGCAGCGCCGTTTTCCCAGCCCACAAAATTTTCTACCTGCACCTTTGCATCAAATCCATCCGGCAGGGCCGACCACTCCGTAAAGTATGGCGGAGCCGTTAACGCGTCCTCGCTGGGGCCGGATGGCGTTGTGTGCTTGTGTTGCAGGATCTTGATCTCGTGCCGGTGGCGCAGGATGGGAATTTTCTTTTCAATAACAGGCTCTGCCAGGTAAAGCACGGCCTGTTTCAGCGGAGCCATTGCTTCACTGATCTGGATCTCCAGCTCATCATCGTCCGGCGGGGCCTTTGTTACCGTGCCGATCTGCAGATCTGTGGGCTGCCCGGCATCGTTGGTCTGCCGGTTGATCTCCTGCAATACTCCCAGTAAATCCACGTTTTGCCCTCCTTACAGTGCTTTTGCTTCCAGCTCCATGGTGTGCTCGTCATTTTTGAAGGTGTGCTCCACCTTTTCCAGCATGACATACTTTTTGAACGGTTCGCCGTCCAGATCGGATAGGTTCACCAGGATCAGCGCACCGGCCCGAAGGCCCGGCACGCCAAGAGAAGAAAACTTGAGCTGTTGCAATACCCGGTTATAATACTCCAGGCTCACTTTCGCCTGTTCCTTTACCTGAGCGTCGTTGGCGGCCTCGTCCACGGTCTGGTACAGTTGCAAAAGGCCCCACTTCCCGATGTGCTCCGAATCCTTCATCACGAAAACATCCGCTTTTCCCGTCTTCTGATTGGGCCGGGCCAGCTTGATGCTGTTGTAGGTCTGGGTATCGATGGAAGAATCAAAGGTGTAATTTGTCATCAGGCTGTAATCTCCGATGACGATATCGGTTTTCAGGTCGTTGGCCTCTTTGAGGGCCAGTCCGTCGCCGGAATCGTAAAACACATAGACCTTGCCGGTGTTGAGCAGGGTCTTCTGCAAGGCAGTGTTGATGATGTCGATGCAGCTTTTGTCCTGCATGATGAGGGAGGGCAGCTTATAGCCGGTGTCGGCCAGCTCGCCCACGTTCAGCTCAAAGTCCTCCGCGATCTGCCGGATGATGTCCCCGGCGCTCTGGCCGTAGAAGGAGTAGCTGGCATTGGCCTTGAGATACCGGATGCGGTCATAGCAGACCACGTCCACCGGCCCCCAGCGGTCAAAGCCACGGGTAAACACCCAACCGTAAAACTGCAGCTGACCATTCACAGAAAATCGGATCACGTCTCCCTCTTCCAGCTTGGATTCCGGGGCGCGAAGATAGGTAAAGGTCAGTTTGCCCGGCTGACCGGTGCGCTGGGTAGACCAGACCACCTGTGTGGTGCTGTTCGTCAGGTTCAGGGTGTTTCCGGTGGCTTTCTGAGCGGCCAAAAGCTCATAGGTCATCCTTCCACCTCCTGCAAGCTGTTCTCCGGCATCCAACCTAGCACAGTGCCGCCGGTGTCTGCCACGCAGACGGGGCAGGGCCGGGAGCGGTCGATGATGCGCCGCACCACAACGATCTGGCCATGGATGCTGGTCAGAACTTCCTCCCCGCTGCCGGTGCCGTAAACTTTCCCGGAGGCTTTCCGTCTGGCCCCCACAACCAGCCGGTCTGCCGGTGTGCTCCTGGTGGGGGTCAGAGAGAGCTTTACAGAGCCCGCCGTATCCACCGCAGTGTTTACCGCCATAGCTGCTGAAACGGCCCGTGCGGACACGCTGGCCACATCAGAGACGATGCTGGCCGGGGAAAAGGTTCCGGTCTGGCCAGTGCCCTGCACAACGGCCCTCTGTGGGGAGTAGTCCTTGTACTCGGTCAGGCTCAGATCAAAATAGAAATCCCCCGTCTCCGCGCCGCGCTCCTCTGCCTTGAAGCTGGTAACGAGGCACCGAAAGCCCAGGCTCGGCCCCAGGAACGGTACGCCGTTCTCATAGAACCGGACGGGCGTATAAACGATGGGGGATTTTCTCTTCATGGCGGTAGTGAAGAACGCCATATACACCGCCGGGGGCAGATGAATGCCGGTCTGGCCCGGCAGCCGCCGCCCGGGCAGAAGGCCCGAAATGGACACGGTACGCAGGTTCGGCGTGCGGGGCTGCATGATGGGGCCAAGGCCCAACACGTTATAAGTTCCGTTGTCAGCAGAAAGGGTCTCCGGCAGCTTTTCCGGGTTGATGGGCAGGGCGATCACCGTTGCGCCGCTGGAAAAATACAGTTTGTACAGGGACATCTCTTTCTCCTTACTGCACGGTGACGGTGCTTCCTGCGTTCAACATATCCACCAGAATGTCCCTCAGGGTGTCTGCCAGATACTGGGCATCCTTTTCGGTGCTGCCGGTGTTCTGGCCCTGCACGGTGATCATGGGGGTCTGGCTTGTCAGGTTGACGTTATTGACGTACTTGCGTTCAGCCACATCCACCAGCATCTTGATCTGCTCATCGGACAGGTCAACGGTCTTTGCGATCTTGCCGGTGTTCTTGTCGATGTTGCCCAGCAGGTCTTTCACGTCTACCGCCTGCGGAATTTCCAGCTCTCCCGTGCCGGTGCCCATAAGGCCGGATTTTCCGAGGTTCGCGCCCCAGTTATAACCAGCTTTGTAGGACTTGCCCAGGTCGAAGTTCTCCCACGGCTTGATATACTCTTTGTATCCGTTCTGTTTGATGGTCCAGTTCCGGCCATATTCCAGCTTTCCGATGAGCTTATCGATTCCGGATGTCATGTTCACTTCCACGCCCGGAATCATGTTGATAAGGCCTTCCAAACCCTGTGCTACGTTCTGGACGTACTTCAGGATGGTAATGGACATATCATAAAAGAGAACATCAATTGCTGTGATTGGGTCATTGAACGCATTGCCCAGAAAGTTCACAAATGCGGCAAAGCCATTGTGCAGCGGAACCAATGTACCGTTGAGGATGAATGCCCCCATCGTTGTAAAAGCTCCGGTGATGATGCCCGTGGCCGAAATGCTGGAACCGGTCAGCTTGTTGAATGCTGCCACGCCTCCATACAGAGCAGCCACCAGCACCAGAACTGCCGCAGCAGTCAGGGCGATGGGATTCGCTGCCATAACAGCGTTATAGAATGCCTGCATGGACGCGGCTGTTTTTGTGGCCGTCGCGAGGATGTTTGTCCAGTTGGCGGCGATCAGGAGCACGCCGAATGCTGCGCCCAGGCTAACTACCAGAGGAATTGCAACATTCAGGTTGTTTGCCACCCAGTTGATGGCCGTCAGCAGCGGGTCAAGCGCCCGGACGGCGGTGTTGCTTGCCACCGTCCAGACCTGCGCCCATGTCATGGGGGTCTTTTCAAACTCCGCGTTCGTGTCCTTGGCCGCTGCAAACAGTGCGTTTTTCACAATGTCAGCAGTGATCTGCCCCTGAGAGCCCATCTCGCGCAGCTCGCCCACGCTGACTTGCATATAGTCTGCAATGGACTTTGCGATGGCAGGAGCCTGCTCCATCACGCTGTTCAGCTCGTCACCGCGCAGCACGCCAGATGCAAGCCCCTGTTCCAGCTGGAGAATCGCGGCCTGCGCAGACGCGCCGGACGCTCCGGACATGGCCAACTGCTTATTCAACTGTTCGGCGAACTGGACGATTTCTTTGGAGCTGCTGAAGGCATCGCCCGCCATGGTGCCCAGCTGGGAGACCAGCCCCATGGTATCGGTGAAGCTGCCCCTGGAACGCTGGGCCGACTGGTAGATCATCGTTTCCAGCTCCTGCGTGGTCTGCAGGCCGTCGTTCATCCGGTCAAGCCGGGCACGCATGGAGACCAAGCTGTCAGACAGGTCAACGGCCTTTTTCAGGCCCTGAATGCTGATATAGGACGCGGCCAGCCGGAGAACCGAAGATGTCAGGGAGTTGGTGACGCTTTGCGCCATATTTTCCTGCTCCTGCAGCCGATTTGTAGCTGCTGCCGCCTCATCTTTGGCCGCTGCCGCCACACTGGCAGCGTTTTCAGCTGCTTTCATGGATTGGGTCAGGGTCTGCTGCTGCGCTTCCAGCCCTCGGATGGTTGCGCCCAGCTTCTCGGTCTGGGTGTCCAGCTTTTTGAACGCTTCCGTGTTCTGCTGCCCGGCGGCAGCCATTTCTTCCTGCTGGGCCACATACGATTCAAATTTCGCATTTGCGGAGATCAGCTGTCGGGAAACGCTGTTCAGAACAGACTGATAATTCCGGGCCGCTGTCTGTGCCGTTGTGGTAGAGCTGGATGCTCTCTGCGCAGCCTGAATGTATGCACCAAAGGAAGAGGAAAATTGATCCTGAAGGACAAGCGTTTCTTGAATTTTAGCCATTTCGTCCCGCCTCCTTCATTCTCTGGGTCTCCTCTTTGTGTTTCTCCATGGAGTGCAAAGCAAATGCCCTGACCAGCGCTTTTTCACGCACCGGCAGGGCATCGTACTTGCCCGGGGGCCAGCTGAGGTTAACGAAGCAATAGTAAGCCACCAGCACGTCGATATCCCAGCTGCCCCCGGAGGTCAGTTTTTTGCCTCTTCGTCCAGACTCTTGTCAAAGCCGGAGAGCTTGCTCACGGCATCGATCAGGCGGCCAAACTCGCCAGCCAGAAGCATCTTGCCGGGAACCTGAACCGGGTCTTTGGTGCCGTAGGCCTCACACAGCTCCGCGCTGCGGAAATCCGGGAAAACGGTAGCTTCCACGATGGTGCGGGCACTGAGCTCGTTGGCATCAATGGAATCCTGCCACTGGCCGTCCACCTTTTTCTGCCGGGTGGATGCCTTGATGATGGCGGCGTTCTCCTCCTGGGTCAGGGAGCGGATCTTGAACGGGGTCGGTTTGCCGTCTTCGCCCAGAAAACGCTTGGAGATGATGATTTCCTTTTCCTCGCAGGTCACAGCGGGATGCAAAAATGCAGAAAGTGCGCTCATAAAAAATACCTCCTAAAATCAGTTGCTGCCCAGGTTGGTGGGATCGTTGAACGCTTCCAAACGCTTGACGCTGGTATAGCTGAAATTGAAATCATAGTTCAGCATAGCCACCTCGTCGTCCAGAATGGACAGCGGGATATCACCGGTCAGTACGCAGCCATAGTAGCCCATTACCTGAGCACCCACGCTGGACGTGGGGTCCTGGTTGGTGATGGTGATGTCAAACAGGTCCTGCACGCCGTTTTCGATGTAGTTCAGCACCATATCGGTGAACAGGTTGGAGCCGTTGGAGCCGAAATAGACATTGCCGGTGCCGGTCTGGGTGACACCGTTTGCCTTTTTCTGCACCTTTCGGGTGCCGATGGTCTTCATGTCCGAAGTCTGAATGCCTGCAATGGTCTTGATGTTCCGCATACCTGCGGCTTCCAGAATGCGGCCGTTCCGGGTAATGGTGATTTTGCCCTCTGCACCGTTCAGGGTGTCCTGGGCCATCAAATAACTCATCTTTGTACCTCCTTACGCCACATCCAGGGTGATATAGATCTTGTTGGTGCTGCCCACGGCCTCGATGGCCAGAGTGATGAGCACGGCATCCTTTGCCTCGCCCGCTTCCACAATGACATCGGTCTCGCCGTCAAAGTTCTGGATGCCGCCGGATGCCTGGATCTGATCCAGATATTTGACGATGGCGCTCTTGTACTGGCGGCGGCCGTCCTCGGTGTTGTCCACAATGCCCACATAGCTCTGGGCAAACTGCTTGTACAGGTCGTTGGCAATGGTGTTGCACAGCCGCATGGTGCGGTTGTAGCGGTACACCTCGCCGATCTCGCTGGTATAGGTCACCAGGGAGTTGATGTCGTACTCCACCCGGACGGTGCCGTCATCGGCGTTGAACACGAACTTGCCTGCATTGATGGCATCCACATACTGGCTGTGGGTCATCTTAGGAGAGATGTCCACCGCATTGGGAACGGAGGCATTCGTCAGGTCGTTGGCGTAGGTCGCGCCGGAAAGCGCACCGCCGACCCACCAGACTGCCTCTTTCGGGGTCAGGGTAGTACCATCGTTCATTACCAGGCCGCTGCACACGTTGACGATAAAGCGGGTGTCAGGGTTGGTGGCATTGGCTTCCACCAGCTGAGAGAAGCGGCCCGCCTCGGTGTTTACCCGCTTGATAAAGGTCTCCATCGCGGTCTTTACGGTGGCATCCTCGCCGTCGTACAGCATGGAATCGAAGTTGTAGGGCTCGATGTTCGTCAGGTAGGTGCTGTATGCGGAAGAGTTCACCTCGCCGTCCTTGCCGCCGGAAAGCTGGGTGCCGACATTTGCAGCCAGAGTGCCCGTGCCGCTGAAATCCACCCAGTCATTGCCGGTCAGGTCTGCAACGGTCTTGCCAGTCTGCTGATCCTTCACCACACCGTCAACGACAGTGGAGACCTGGAAACTGCCCGCAGGTTCCGTCAGTGCGGTGACGATCACCACGATGTCGTTGCCTCGGGAGCCGGGGTATTTTGCGGTAGCCGTCAGCGGGGCGATAGTGCCGGTGGCCTTTGCGCTGTCCGCAGCGGCCGGTCGGTAAAGCAGCAGCTTAGTGGGTGCTGCGGTGCGGTTGGAACCGCTGAAGATCATGGATGCAAAGCGATTGTGTGCATCTGTGATGTCGTAACCGGTATAGGGGGTCAAATCTTCCCCGGCGGCGATCTCCATCACCTTGCCAACGGGGCCCCAGCTCATGGGTTCGCAGATCGTGACCTTGCCACGATCACCGATGGTAAGGTTCTGCTGGTTCTTGGAGCGAAATTTAAAGTATATGCCGGGCCGCACCTTGTTCTGTACGGTCCAGGTTCCGCCTGCTGCCATAGGTGTCACTCCTTCCAAAATTCTTTCACAGCGGCCTCAGCCTCTGCGAGGGTGTAAAACGGTTTGTGTAAAACAACAGCCAGAAAATCCGGCTGATACCCCGCAAAACGCGGGTCTTTCAGCAGCACTTCCCGGCTGTATTGGGTATTATTCTGTTTCATTGGTCTACCTTCTGGTTTACGGTCTGGGTCTGCATCTTCACTGCGTCCACGGGCTTTTCCACAAAGACACGCAGCTCAAACTTGTAATGCAGGCCGTCATCGTCGATATCCGTGCTGCGCTCGTAGGTATGCAGGAGTTTTTCCGCATCCGTACCATCGGAATAAGGAAATGTTTCCATGCAGAAATCCAGCGTCTCAGCGGCCCGGTTGTACTGCTGGCGCAGATCTGTGAGGTTATAGTCCAGCAGATAGGTCAGGTCGAGCCGGATGGTGCGCAGCCAGCGCCCGCCGGGGTAAGGCTTGATATCACTGCCCCGCTGCTGGATAAACATGCAGGGCGGCTCTACGCCTTGCTGTGCAGGGTCTTCCAACATCTGCACGCCGGGCAGGAAGGGAGCCAGATACTCCGCCAGAGACCGGGCCAGCGTTGTGATGATAAAGTTCATTTCAGCATCTCTCCCAGCTTGTTCACGGCTTTTTCTGTCTCTATCTTCACGGTGTGCTTATAGGCTTCAATGCCCGCATCGGACATGTGCAGGCCATCAACGTAAGTCGTTTTCGTGCCCACCATCATGCCAACCTCGCCCCGGCGGCCCGGGTCGTACTCCAGCATTCCGGTATAGGGGTTTGCGTACAGACCCGGCACGAAGTGCTTGTCCATCCGGTGGCCATCGTTGACGTAGGAGGCATACTCCTTGTTATTGTTCAGCTCAGTGACGATTTCGCCACCTCGCCTCTCTGGCTCGGTGAGGCTGTCGGCAGCCCAGTGCTGTTTCAGCTCTCCGGTGCGGGTATTGGTGCCGCTCAGGCTGTCCGTTGTGGGCGGGGTCTTATCCTGCGCCGCTTCCACGGCCCGGAGCGTGGCATTGCGGGCAACGTCTGCGAGCATTTCGGGCAAAGCGGTCTGCGCCGCTTCCAGCTTCTTGATGTACTCCTGCAGGTTCATTTTACACGCTCCTGACTGAGAAGGACGACCTCTTGATGGGCCAGACCGGGCAGCACCGCCCCGAAGGGCTCATAGTACAGATCAGGGTCCCCGGCAAAATACCGGGTCTCCTGCAGCGCGTATCCCAGCCGCGCCCCTCTGTGGATCACTAGCTCATCACCGGGCTTGATATCCACATTGATATCACAGGCCAGCTTGTCCGTTTTCTTGACATTGGCTGCTGTCTGGGTCATCGTCGGGGCCTTGTCCTGGCTGCGGTACACCCGGCACGGAACACCGGAGCGGACGACCTTTCGTTCCTTGCGGGTCAGATTTCCGTCCTTCACGGTTTCCGTGCGCCTGATCTCCATCAGGTCGGTATACCAGTCATTCCAGTTCATGGGTGCACCTCACATCACAAAAGTTCCGGCCGCACCGATAAAGCGGGCACGGTTTGCCAGCATCTGGCCGTAGGTGGTGGCGTTCAGGTCGCCCCAGTCCGCCGTTCCTGCGGTCAATGCGCTGGTATCGTAGGTCACGGAGCTGTCGCCCAGCGTTGCCGACTTCACCACGCCCACCAGTGCGCCGGACGCTGCCGCCTGTGCCGGGGTGGAAGAGCTCTCCGCATAGGTGCGCAGCTGTAAAGTGACGTAATGGGCCACATAAAGCCCCACGGCGTAGTGCCAGCTGTCCAGCCATTTATCAGGCTGAATGCTGACGTTTGCCATTTTCACGATCTCTTCCAGCATCACATCC
>ERZ773204.262-NODE-262-length-44336-cov-4.976356_pt1 | contig 44336 bp, 40 predicted proteins | sample MGYA00581007_ERZ773204 | MGnify/ENA primary metagenome ERZ773204 (study PRJEB29015, sample SAMEA2737757) | human gut metagenome | biome: human gut; feature: human-associated habitat; material: faeces | place: China | collected 2012 ... | reverse complement strand
TTTCTCCTAATGTTACCCATTGATGTGTACCTAAATTATAAGATTTAAAAGTAAACTTTACATCAGTATTAGCTTCATAGGCTGTTCCAATAAGAATACGATCATCATGTACTTGCCATGTGAATCCTTTCAATGTAACATGGGGACCTTTAGATAAACCTAAATAGTTTGCAATAGCAGTTGCATCTGCAACACCAATATCATGATATCTGTTTGTAATATAGTTTGCATCAGAATAGTTATCAACAAAAGCGTGTTCAACGATCATTGAATTAATTCCGCTTTCAACACCATGTCTAATAACACCATAGTAATCTTTGACAGTTCCATCATTATAATAGCTATTAGCTTCACCAGTGTTTCTTACCTTAACCCCACGATTACTAAGACCTAAAGCTTGTAATTGACTTAAAATTTGGTTAGCTAAATTTGTTCCTTCGTTATGATACGCAGAATGATTAGAAACATAAACTTCAGCACCATGTGCAGAACCGTTTGCAGAGTTTAAATGTAAAGCGATATAAAGATCAGCGCCTTTGCTGGCAGCATCTTGAACTCTGTTTGCGTTACATTGTCCTGAAGATGTACCAGGATAAGGACAAATTCCTGAATCTTCGCGGCACATATAAACTTCAACATTTGAATATTGTTGTAATTCATCACGGCATGCTTGTGCAATAGCAAGAGTATAAGTTTCTTCTTTGATTCCGTTTACTCCTCTTGCACCAGTATGAGTGTTATCATGTCCAGCATCTAAATAAACAACATAGTTTCCGTTATGACTTCTTGCTCTAACACTTTTTACAGCATCTAAAGCTTCATCTAAACTTGTGGCTTCAACGACTTTCATTGAAGAATCATTTGCATATTCTTCAACTTCTTCATCGCAATTATCTAATGATTGAGTAGAAACACCATTTACAACTGAAAATGAAGCATTATAGTCAGAGGTAAATGTTGATTGATAAACATTACCATCCATTTCAAAAGTTATAGAAGACAATTGATAAGTACTTTCAGTTAAGTTTTCAATTTTAAATAATACTTCTGAATCATTTTGATTGCTAGAATTTACTTGATAAGATTTATTACTAGAATCTGTATAAGTTAAAATTGCATTTGATGCATTTTTATATTCATCTTTAAGAGATAAAACAACATTTTCATAACTGTTTGTTGTTTCAGTTTCTTCTAAATAAACATAGTTAATTAAATCATTTTCACTAATATTAGCAATTTGTTTTTGAGTAATTTCATTACCATTTGTTGGTGCTACTTCATCAAGTGCAAAAACAGGTGATAATGTCATTGACAATACTGTAAATGTTAATAATGCCTTTAATATTAGTTTTTTCAAATTTTCCCTCCTTCTACGGGGTACATTATAGCATATAATTATGTGATTCAAAGATTTCTAAAATAAAAAAATAAAATTTGTTGTATTGTAGAAAAAGTGTAGAAAATATATAATAAAATAAAGGAAGGTGGAAGTTATGAAAAAAGCACTAAAATTATTTGTATGTTCTTTTTTACTTTTAGGAGTTTTTGGATGCAGTAATTCAAATGATCAATCAAATACTAAGTCTGATAAAAAAGACACTGAAGTTAAAGAAGAAACAAATAAAGCAGATGATAAAAATACAAGTAATACAAAAGATGACACTAAAACAGCAGCTACTTTAGAAGAAAAATATAATCAATTACAAAAAGCTTTAGAAAAAGAAGATGGATATGTTGTAGATGAACAATTAAGCTATAAAGCAGATGAAGCGGAGGGTCTAAAATATACTCAATGTATTGAAAAAAATACAAATTCTTCTTATGAAATTTATAGTAAGGCTGTTTATTATAATGAAGACAGTGCAAAAAGTGCAGAAAGTCAATGGAATGAAACAAAGACAACCTCAGATGGAAAAACGGTAGGAATTACTTATAATGAAGAAAAAGAAGCTACATATTATTACTATAGAGATGGTAATGTTATTATTTCTGCAGGTGGATACGGTGCTAATGATCAAGTACTAAACAATTTAAAGAAATATTATAGTTTAGAAATTCAATAATACAAAAACACTCCTGAGGGAGTGCTTTTTATGTACAATTTTTATTTTTTATCTTTAAAAACTTCTAAAATTTTTTCTTTAATACAGTTAGAAAAACCAACAGTACCTTCATTTGTTAAGTGTGTTTCATCACTTACAAACCAATCATCATGTCCTTTGCTATAAGAAGCCCAATCAATCAAGTAAACATTATCGTTTTCATCACAAAATTTCTTGATTTTTTCGTTATTATCATCACTCCATTGTTCATATGGAGCACGTATTGTTAAAATGAACATTGGTTTGTCTTTAGGAAGCATACTTCTAATTTTTGGTAAAAAATCATAAACCGGACCATTTGTTCCAAGAGAGTAAACAAGACCAGTACCATCCCAACCATGATCAAGATATGTTTGAAAGATAGGAACACTTTCTGAACAATGTCTAGAAACTTTTGCGTCGATTGGACTACTAGGGAATGTTTGATGTAACATTTCAGAAGCTCCATCAGCTACAGAGTCACCTAGAATAAGAAGATCAAGACTATAAAGCATATCATCATCTGATGTTGTTTCAGTTGCCATTTGCTTTTCAACTGTTTTTTCTTTTTTAGGTGTTGTAGAAGCAATGTTATTCGACATTGTTTCTTTTGGTACAAAAGCAACACATAAAACACTTGAAATAATAAGGACAAGACATAATGAAATTGTTGAAAGCCCTTTTTTTAACTTTGTATTGTATTTCTTTTCTTTTAATAAATTAAATGTTTTATCGATAATTCCTTTTCTAATAGGAGTTTCTATGACATAGTAAGAAATTACTGACATAATTAGTGTTAACAGTATTTCAATAGATACTGTTAAGATAGATGATTTCTTTCCGCCACTCATTAAAATAATAATAGGGTAGTGCCATAAATAAATACTATAAGACAATTTACCAAGCCAATCAATGACAGATATAGAAAGAATCTTAGATAAAATACTATTTTTTCTTAAAATAGATAAAATAACAAAAGCAGTCAAAATTGAAACAATTAAATAACCACCTTTATAAAGAAATTCATCATATCCAGCAACACGACCAACAATTAAACAAATAATGAATAATGAAATAATACCACCAATATCATATACTGATTTTTTTAATGAAACTTTAAAATCACATTGTGTAATGATAGCAAGAAAAGCACCTACTAATAATGAAAATGCACGTGTATCTAAACCGTAATAAACACGACTTGGATCACCTGTTGGTTGAAATAGTAAAGCCATCAAAGATGTAGAAATCACAATCAATAAAAGAGTAATAATTGATAATATACGATTTCTTTCATTTTTATTAGATTTGAATTTAGATACTAAAATAATAATGATAGGGAAAATCAAATAAAATTGAGTTTCAATCGCTAAAGACCAACAATGAAGTAACGGTGAAGGTGCACCACCATTATCAAAATAAGAAATATTATTAAAAATTTGATACCAGTTGTTAAAACCTAGAATAGCGGATATAAAATCACGACATGCTTTTGTAAATAAGACTCTATTAAAGATTGCAGATACAATAATTGTAATAGAAATCATAAAAACTAAAGCAGGTCAAATTCTTTTGATTCTTTTGATCCAAAAGTTCTTTAAATCAATAGAATTTTTATTTTCTAATTCTTGAAGAAGTAATCTTGTAATTAAAAATCCAGAAATAACAAAGAAAATGGTAACCCCCAAGACGCCACCTTTAAAAAGTGAAAAGCTCAAATGATATCCTACGACCATGATGACAGCAATAGCACGTAAACCATCTAAACCAGAAATAAATTTATTTTGTAGATTTTTCATAAACCTCCCCCTCTATAACAACGAAATTATAACAAAAAACGACAAATTACACAAAAAAATAAAGATTGCTTGAACAATCTTTATTTATTTTTTAAAAACACTTTTTACTTTACGATATCCTTTATATAAAACAGTATTTTGTATTTTTTGAAGTTGAGCTGTTGTTTGTTCTAATTGATTAACGGTTTCAAGATATTTATCTTGTAATTGTTGATGCTCGTATTTTAAGTTTTCAAATTGGATATGTGTTGCTCGAGCAAGTTGATCAAGACGAGAAAGTTGATCAGTTATATCATCATAATTTTTACATTTTTCATAGAAATTATTGATTTCAAAGAATGCTTGGGAGAATTCAAGATAGAATTGATTTCTATCTTTTTCTTTATAATCCTCTTCTAAAATGTGACACATGTTATCAAAATGATGATTGATATTAACTATCTTTTGATCTAGTTCAACATGGCATTCCTCTGTTTTAATTGATTGAATTGCTTTTTCTAATTCATTAGAGTTTGTAATATAGTATTGAGGAATATTTAATGTTTTAAATAAATCTTTTGTTTTTCCATTATGCATATAATCATAACCGATAGCACTACTAGAAAAACTAAGTGCGGTAACTGCCCCATGGAAACTTACGCCTATATATAACTTACAACAAGCCAAAAGTGACATAATATCCATCATATTTAAATTTTCACCTAATACTGTAAATGCGCCATCTTCACCATAAGTGTTGATTGAATAATCATTTATCTTATTTAAAATAGCTTGATCATTATGTGTATAGGCAATAGGAAGTAAAACAATATCATGACCTTCACATTTAAGCTTATATAAATTTTTAACTAATTCAGGAATTTCATTTTCAGGTAAATGAATATTGGCGTGATAAATCACATAAGAATCAGATTGAATAATTTTATTTTTTATAGACATTAAATCTTCTTTTTTAAAAAGAGTTTTCATTATAAAAGCCGAATCAAGACATGTATATATTTTATCGGCTGGAATATTACATGAAGTTAGAATATCTTTTGTATATTGATCTCTTACACTCATATAATCAACTGTTGTACATAAGCAACGTGTAAGAGGTTTATAGAAATAATCAAATTCATGGAAACCTCCAGGTAAATTCCAAATCAGTTTGACTTTATTATTATAAGCAAATAAAGAAGGAATGACCCAAGTTTCAAAAACTTTATAATCTACAAATTCTGTAGAGTTTTTATCTAATAATTGTTTACCACTAGCGTAATGTAAAATACCCCCACCACCAACTATAACAGCATCAAAATGATAACGCCTATGAAGTTCTTGAAGCTTATAGAGTGGATAAACTTCGTAGTTTTGTTGGTAGCCCTGTTGAACATCACCTATTGGAGAAAAAAGAAACAATTCACAGTCAATTCCTTTTTCTTTCATTTTTTCTCTAAAAACAAGAGGAAAGAGGTGATCACCATAGTTTTCAATATCAAAAACACCGGTAAATGCAATATTATATTTTTTCATTTTAATTTCCTTTCTATTATATCTTTAAATAGTAAGAATCTACTATTTTATTGCATTATAGCATGATAATATGAAATATTAAATAAGATAAAAATGGGAATAAGGGTTTACAAATCACAAAATTTAGTTAATATAGGTGTGATTGATAATATATCAGAGTAAGCAAGGTATATTTAAAGTACATTTTATGGTAATATGTAGTAGAAAAAAGAAAGGGATAGAAGATGAAAGTATTAATTACAGGCTCTAAGGGTCAATTAGGTATTGCTTTAAATAAACTATTATCAAAACGAAAAGATATAGAAATAGTGAATACTGATATTGATGATATGGATATTACAAATATCGAAGATGTAAGAAAAGTATTAAATAAATATAATCCAAATTATGTAGTAAATTGTGCAGCATATACAAAAGTGGATGAATGTGAAACACATCAAGATCTTGCATTTAAAGTAAATGCAGATGGTGTGAAAAATATTGCTGTTGCAACCAAAGAAATAGATGCAACACTTATTCATGTTTCAACAGATTATGTTTTTGATGGAACAAAAAAAGAGGCATATAACGAAGATGATAAAACAAATCCACAATCTGTTTATGGAAAATCAAAAAAAGCAGGAGAAGATAATGTTATAAGTACTCTTGATAAGTACTTTATTGTTAGAACGGCATGGTTATATGGCATTGGAAGAAATTTTGTTAATAAAATGTTAGAATTATCAGAAAAAAATAATTCAATCAATGTTGTATGTGATCAAGTAGGGAGTCCTACAAGTGCTACAGAAGTAGCAAAAGTCATTGAATTATTATTATCTTCTAATAAATATGGAATCTACCATGCAACTTGTGAAGGACATTGTTCCTGGTCAGATTTTGCAGAAGAAATTTTTAAATTATGTCAAAAAGAAACAAAAGTGACTAAGGTGAAAACAACAGAGTATCCATCTTCTGTTAATAGACCAGCAAATTCGGTTTTACAAAATAAGAAATTATTAGATAACTTTAATTACAAAATGGAAGATTGGAAAGTGGCAATAAGAAAATACCTTTTGGAGGAAAATAAAATGAAAAGAAAAGTATTAGTAACAGGTGCCAATGGATATGTTGGGAGACATGTTGTAAAAGCACTTTTAGATAAAGGATGCGAAGTAATTGCATCAGACTTTAGATTTGATGGAGTAGATGAAAGAGCACAAAGAAATACAACACCTATTTTTTCGGACGAAGAAAATCTTTATGAAAAATTAGGAAGTCCTGATGTGATTGTTCATTTAGCTTGGAGAAATGGTTTTGTTCATAATGCAGATACACATATTACAGATTTACCTAGCCATTATAATTTTATTAAAAAAATGGTGGATGCAAAACTTCCTCAACTTGTCGTTATGGGAACAATGCATGAAGTTGGATATTGGGAAGGTGCAATCAATGGTGATACACCAACGAATCCAACATCAATGTATGGAATTGCGAAAAATACTTTAAGAGAAGCAGCTTATTTATTAACAAAAGGTTCAAAAACACAATTACAATGGTTAAGAGCTTATTATATTATGGGAGATGATTTAAAGAATAACTCTATTTTCTCTAAATTAGTTGCAGCAGCAAAAGAAGGAAAAGAAACATTCCCATTAAATTCAGGTAAAAATCAATATGACTTTATTCAAATTGAAGAACTTGCTCACCAAATTTCAGCCGTAGCTATGCAAAATGAAGTTGATGGAACAATCAATGTTTGTACAGGAAAACCTATGCCTTTAGGTGAAAAAGTAGAACAATTTATAAAAGATAACCATTTTAATATTAAACCTCAATATGGAGTCTTCCCAGATAGACCTTATGATTCACCAGGCGTTTGGGGAAATCCAGATAAAATTAATAAAATTTTAGGTAAAGATTAGAAAGGTAATTTATATGAAAGTAATTAATAATAAAAGATTAGGAATCTATTTCTTTTATGATAAACAAGGTATTGTAGATAGATTTGTTCCGTATTTTTTAGATGATTTATGTAAAAACTTAACAAAACTTATTATCATTTGTAATGGAAAATTAAATGATGAGGGTAAAGAAATTCTTTCAAAGTATGGTGAAGTTATTGTAAGAGAAAATAAAGGTTTTGATGTTTGGGCTTATAAAACAGCATTACAACATGTAGGTTGGGAAGAGCTAGAAACTTATGAAGAAGTTGTGATGTTAAATAGTACAATCATGGGACCAATGTATTCATTAAGTGAAACATTTACTAAAATGAATGATAAAGATTTAGATTTTTGGGGCCTTACAAAATATTTTAAATATGATGGAGATCCTTTTGGATGTATAGAATATGGATATATTCCAGATCATATTCAATCACATTTTATTGTTTGTAGAAATTCTTTAGTAAAAAGCGAAGACTTCCATGATTATTGGGATTATATGCCAATGATTCATAATTATTCAGAAGCGATTGGAAAACATGAAGCTATCTTTACAAAACATTTTGCGGATATGGGATATAAATGGGATGTTTCTGTAAATGTTGATGAATTAAGAAATTACAGTGGATATCCTTTAATGATGTGTCCAACAAAACTTATTAAAGAATATCGTTGCCCAATTTTTAAAAGAAGAAGTTTCTTTCATGATAAAGATGATTATTTAAGAAATACGACTGGTGAAAGCGTCACTGAACTTTATAATTATATAAAAAATGAAACAGATTATAATGAAGATTTTATTTGGGAAGCAATATTAAGAGATTATCATCAATCTGATATTGTGAAAAATATGAATTTAACGTATATTATGCCTTCAAAAGTAAAATATCAAAATACTTTTAAAAGCAAAATTGCTTTAGTAATTCATTTATATTTCCCTGATTTATTAGAAGAAAATAAACATTATATTGAATCAATGCCAAAAGATGCAGATATCTACATTACGACAAATACACAGGAAAAGAAACAAGCAATTGAAGAAGCTTATAAAGATTTACAGTATAATCATTTAGAAGTAAGAATTATCGAAAATCGCGGACGTGATGTAAGTAGTTTATTAGTGGGTGTGAAAGATGTCATTATGAATTATGATCTTGTCTGCTTCGCTCATGATAAAAAGACGGCACAAGTAAAACCGGGAACAAGTGGAGCTTCATTTGCATACAAATGTTTTGAAAATACATTGTCGAACAATAATTATGTAGAAAATATTATTTCTACTTTTGAACAAAACCCACGCCTTGGGTTACTAACACCGCCAGAACCGAATCATGATGCTTTTTTCCCAACTTGTGGATTTGAATGGGGACCAAACTTTGATAATACGAAAAAATTAGCGGATGAACTTGGTTTAACGGTACCAATGTCAGCTTACAAATCACCTGTAGCACCTTTAGGAACAATGTTTTGGTTTAGACCAAAAGCAATGCAACCTTTATATGCAAAAGATTGGGAATATAATGATTTCCCACCAGAACCAAATGGTATAGATGGTTCTTTATTACATGCTATAGAAAGAATTTATCCATTTATTGTACAACAAGCAGGATATTATCCAGCTGTTGCAATGACTGAAGAATTTGCAGCAATTGAATATCAAAATCTTCATCATTATGTTCAAGGTTATAATAGAGTTATGGTAGGAAATGGTGTTGGACCTTATTATAAACAAATGATGGGTGAAATGAACTATATCATGGTTATGCAACATTCATGTAAGTATTTAATAAAAAAACTAATTAAAAATATTTTAAAGAAAATATTGCCATTAAGTTTTTTAAAAGCAGTAAAGAAAAAAGTAAAAAAAGAAGATAAATAATGTTATAATAACACAATAAGAAGGTGATTCTAGTAGATGAATGCAATAGAAATAAGAAATATGTATAAAGATTTTAAACTTGTATATGATAAACCTACAACTTTAAAAGAAAGAATATGTTTTTGGAAAACAACAAAGGTTCAAAAAAGACAAGTTTTAAAGAATATCAATTTAGATATAAAAAAAGGAGAAACAGTTGCTTTAATAGGAACAAATGGAAGTGGTAAATCAACTTTATTAAAATTGATGACAAAGATTCTATATCCTAATAAAGGAACATTAGAAACACATGGAAAACTTACTTCTTTACTTGAATTAGGAGCTGGTTTCCATCCTGATTTTACAGGAAGAGAAAATATTTATTTCAATGCGGCGATTTTTGGTTTAACACGACAAGAAATTGATAAACGTATTAATGAAATTATTGAATTTTCAGAACTTGGTGATTTTATTGATAACCCTGTAAGAACATATTCTTCAGGAATGTATATGCGACTTGCTTTTTCCATCGCAATTAATGTTGATGCGGAAATTTTACTTATTGATGAAATTTTAGCGGTAGGTGATCAACACTTTCAAGATAAGTGTTTTGCAAAATTAAAAGAGATGAAAGAAAGTGAAAAAACCATTGTTATTGTTACACATAGTTTAGGACAAGTAAGAGAATTATGTAATAGAGCGATTTGGATTTATAATGGGGAAGTACGTATGGATGGTACACCAAATGAAGTAGTAGATGAGTACCTAAAGGTATGTCAGTAGGTGATAAGATGAGATTATTTAAAGATTTATATCAATATAGAGAATTATTAAAAACGAATGTAAAAAAGGAAATTAGAGGAAAATACAAGGGCTCTTTTTTAGGTGTACTATGGTCTTTTATTAATCCTTTATTACAAGTTTTAGTATACGCTATTGTTTTCCCGTTCATTATGAGATCAAGTCCAGATCATTTTATTGTTTATTTAGTTATTGGTATTATTCCTTGGAACTTCTTTATTACCTGTATGAACCAAGGAATGATTACGGTAAGAATGAATGCAGGAATTATAAAGAAAGTTTATTTTCCAAGAGAAATATTACCATTATCTGTTACTTTAAGTGGATTGGTTAACTTCTTTATTTCATGTATTGTTATTATATTATTCTGTATTTTTGGTGGTGTTGGACCACTATCGTGGCATGTTATTTTAGTACCAATCTTTGCTTTTATTCAATTTTTATTTACTTCAGGATTGGTTTTTGCCTTTAGTGCAATTAATATTTATATTAAAGATACAGAATATATTATTCAGTTCTTTATTAACTTATTATTTTATGCAACACCAATTTTATATGAAGCAACATTATTGCCAGAAAGAATTAGATGGGTTCTTTATTTAAATCCATTAACTCATTTAATTGAAACATATAGAGATTTATTTATGTATCACACACTTCCATCTTTAACAAGTGTAGGATATCTTATCTTTATTACGCTCATTGTTTTATTTATTGGATATGCAATATTTAAAAAATTAGAAAAAGGTTTTGCAGAAGAAGTATAATGAAAAAAATAACAACTTTTTTGATATTTAGTTCATTTATCCTCTCCATTTCTTCTTTTTCTAATGTACAAGCTATAGAAGATGATCGTTCTATTGTTTCTGTTATGGGTGATAGTCTTTCAACTTATAATGGATATACAAGAGGGGCGAAATATTATTCTTTTTACAGCCCAGAGCATATGTCGGTTTCACAAACATGGTGGATGAAATATATTAATGATCATTCTATGCGATTAGGCGTATGTGAAGCCTTAGGCGGTTCTAAAGTGGGATGGTATCAAGGTGATCCATCAGGTTATGATGCTACAAAATGTATGGCTAGTCAGGAAAGAGTCGATGCTTTGAATGATAATGGGACACCTGATGTTATTTTGTTTTTTGGTGGCACTAATGATATTGGTGGGACACCTTTAGGAAACTTTACACCAGGACAAAATATAGGAGATGTTGGTACATTTTATAATGCTTATCAAACAGCAATCTATCGAATGAAGACGTCTTATCCAAACGCTAAAATTATAAGTATTACACCTTATTATAGAAAAGAAATATGGGGTCCACAATGGCAAGTAGATGCTTATGCGGACGCTATAAAAACCGTATGTCAATATTACGGTGTAGAATGTTATGACTTAAGAAATGCGAATATTGATAAAACAAGAGATATGTGTAGTGCTGACTATTTACATGTAAATATTTCTGGTAATGAAAAAATTACTTATTATATGGAAAATGGGTATGCAAAATTAGATGCCACAGATATTGATTTTACAAATAGCAATGGATTGATAAATGCAAGTTATAATGCAGGCGGAAATTCACAAACTCTTTATGAATTCATGATTTATGATTGCACAAAATCTAAATGGATTTGGTCAAGTGGCTATCAATCAAGTAATCAAATAAGTTATAGTGTACCTAATTCTGGATGGTATTGGATTTATGCACTTGCAAAGAATCCTAACGGTGATCAAATCAATCACGTTAGTGCATTCTATGTCCAACCACAGACATTAAATAGTATTGGATATTCTTTTAACAGTACATATATTCAATTGAATGCACAAGGTACAGGGATTAATTCTCAAAATAAATTTAAATGGCAAGTATACAACATTAGTGAACAAAGATGGAGTACATTATCAAGTACCTCATCAAGTGTACAATGGCAACCTAATAAAGGAAGTTATTTAATTAATTGTGAATTACTTAATTCTAATTCGGAAAAGATTTCATCAAAATTAATTGGATTTAATGTTGAACATAGTTACCCTGCTTATATAGATGGGAAATATGAAGGATCAAATCCTTATGGAAGAGGTGTCTTATTAGGCGTATCTTCTAATGTAAATCCTAACCAAGGATACTATTATGAAATTTTATTATTAGATTGTCAAAAATATTTAAATGGTAATCCAAAACCATGGGTTTATGGTACGGGTTTAAAAAAGGTAAGTAGTGGAAGACATTTATGGACGACTTATGCTCCTAATGAAAACGGATATTATTGGACATACTATAGACTATATAACGAATCAGGACAATTGATAGATGATCATTGTTATGGAGCATTTTTAACAAAATAAAAAAGAGGGAGGTAATTCAATGAAAATATCATTAGTAATGGCAACATATAATGGAGCTAAATACTTAAATGAACAGTTAGATTCAATAAAAAACCAAACTCTAAAACTTGATGAAGTTATTATTGTTGATGATGTATCAACAGATGATACAAGTTATCTTGTTGAAAAATATATAAGCAATCATCAATTAAATTGGATGTTTATAAAAAATGAAAAAAATCTAGGTTATAAAGGTAATTTTAAAAAAGGATTAGCACATGCAAGAGGAGATGTTATTTTCTTATGTGATCAAGATGATATTTGGCATCTTGATAAAGTAGAGAGAATGGTGGAAGTTTTAAACCATCATCCAGAAATTAAAACATTAGCTTCAAGTTTTAATTTTGTAGATGGACAAGGAAAACCTTTTTCGATTGAACAAAAGAAAGGATACTCCAATCAAAATCTATTGCATAAAGATGTTATTAATGAAATAGAGAGAGTGGATTTATCTTTAGTAAAAATTACTAATTTTTCTCAAGGATGTTGTATGGCAGTAAGAAAAGAAGAAGTAGAAATTTTCTTGAAGAATACACAAAGTAAATATCCTCACGATTGGGAATTGAACTTGATTGCAGCAATGCAAGATGGATGTTATTTTTATAATGTTCCACTAATTGATTATCGTATTCATGATAAAAATACGATAGGACTTGATGATGTTATTCACAATTCACGTAAAGAATTGATGAAAAACAGAACAATTAAAAGATTAAACTATATTAATGAAGAAATAGAATTACTTAATTATTTAAAAAGAATCAATATAGGTTATGAATATAATAAAGAATATGTAGATAATCATATTCTTTATTCAAAAGATAGAAAGAAATATATAAAAAATAAATCATTTTTTTCTTTAATAGTTATGTATTTAAAAGGGAAATATAAAGGATATGGAAGCTTTAAAACCTTTGTAGGAGATTTATGTTCTATTGTATATAAATGAGACTCTTTTGTAAGAGTCTTTTATTCTTTTTATAGTTTTGTTAAAATAGAGTAGAATTATGAGTAGAAGTAAGGTGATGAAAAAATGAAAACAGGGATAGTTGTTTTAAATTTTAATGATGCTAAAGAGACGGTACCGTTTGTAGAAAAAATAAAATCATATAATATATTAGATTCTATTGTAGTTGTTGATAATGCATCAACAGATGATTCTTTAACAGAATTACGTAAAATACAAGGAATCCATTTGATTGAAATGTCAAGTAATACGGGATATGCCGCTGGAAATAATGCAGGATTAAGATATTTATATGAAAATGATTTTGATAATTATATTATTTCTAATCCAGATATTATTGTTGAAAAGAGACAACTTGAGGATTTTATAGCGTATATGAATTCAGATAATAATTATCAAATGTTTGGACCAACAATAGAAGAACATGGAAAACTAAATAGAGGTTGGAAACAAAAGAGTATTAAATATGATATTCGTGATAATTATCCAATTATCAATAGACTTTATAAAAATTTAATAAAATATCCAGCGTCTCGTTATAAAGGAGAAATCACAAGTGTTGAATGCTTATCTGGATGTTTTTTTGGAATAAAAAAAGAAGTAATTGATCGTGTTGGTTGTTTTGATGAAGGAACTTTCTTATTTTATGAAGAAGATATTTATTGTGCCAAGATAAGACAAGCAGGATTGCATATTTGTGTTTTAAATAATGTGCAAGTTATTCACAATCACTCTGTTACTATCAATAAAAATGTCAATCATTATCGTAAGTTAAGATATCTTAAAGCATCACAACTTTACTATCATCAAACTTGTTTTAATCATTCAAAGCATCTTCTAAATAGACTCAAAAGATCTGCGGAAATGGCTTGTCAATTTGCTTATTTAAGAACAAATAAAAAAATTGTAAATAAGCATAACAGACCAAGAAAAAAAGTGACAATTCTTTCTCTTCATTTAAGAGTAGGAGGAATTGAAAAAGCAATTTGTTCACTTGCCAATATGCTGGTAGATGATTATGATGTTGAAATTGTAAATGTTTATAAATTATGTGAGCCTTCTTTTTATATTGATGAAAGGGTTCAAGTAACTTATTTATCAACAGATTTAGTACCAAATAAAGAAGAAATAAAAAATGCGTTAAAGTATAAAAATGTAAAGAAAATATTTTTTGAAGGTATAAAATCATTAAAGATTTTATATAAAAAAAGAGCATTAATAAAAAAATGTGCAAAGGATAACGATGGAGATATTATTATTTCAACAACCTTAGCTTTTGATCAATTATTTTCTAAATATCAAAAGAATAAATTACTCATTGCGTGGGAACATTGTCATCCTGATTGTCAAAAAAATTATCCAAAAAAAGTGTATAAAGCAGTAAAACAATTTGATTTGTTTATTCCTGTATCAAAATCAATCAATGAATTCTATAAAGAGTATCTAACGGGACCACAATGTATGTACTTACCTTTGTGTATTGATAAAGTGGATCATGAAGATGCAAAGCTTGATACAAATCAAGTAACAGTAATGGGAAGACTTTCAAGTGAAAAAGCTTATGATGATATGTTACGTGTTTTTGTAAAAGTTTTAGAACAAAATCCATCAGCTCATTTAAATATCGTCGGTGATGGAGAAGAAAGACATAATTTGAGTGTTTTGGCGGATCGCTTAGGAATTGCAGATTCTGTAACGTTCTATGGAAATAAAGTTGGAAAAGAAAAATCACAAATATTAGAAAATACAAGTGTCTTTGTGACAACATCACACTATGAAAGTTTTGGACTCGTTTTATTGGAAGCAATGGATTATGGTATACCATGTCTTTCTTTTGATAGTGCCAAAGGATCGTTAGATATTATCGAAGATGGAAAAGATGGCTATATCATTAAAAATAGAGATTTGGATCAAATGGCGAATAAACTAGTTGAGCTGTTAAATAATCCTTCTAAAGAACTTTCAAAAAACGCTAAAGACAAAGCAAATTCTTATAGCTATGAAAATGTTCGTAAACAATGGTTAGATGCATTTAAAAATATGAACATTCATGATTTAAAAACAAGAGTCATGTTTACTTCATCAGCAGGAGGTCATTATAGTGAACTTTGTGAACTTGATGAATTAATGAAACGCTATAATTCATTTTTACTTACGGAAGATCATGAAATGATGAAAGAAATAAAGAAAACAAATCAATCACGTTCATGGTATATGCCAGCAGGAACAAAGGAACATTTGTTTAAGTTTTTATGTAATTTTCCAATTACTATTATAAGAAGTTTCAAAGCGTTTTTAAAAGTTAAACCAGATGTTGTAATTGCAACAGGAGCACATACAACTGTGCCAATTTGTTATATTGCTAAATTATTTGGTAAAAAAGTTATTTTTATAGAAACTTTTGCCAATATTACAACAAAGACGTTGTCGGGAAAACTTGTATATCCAATTGCAGATTTATTTTTAGTGCAATGGGAGGAAATGTTAGAACTATATCCTAATGCTAAATATCGAGGAGGATTGAAATAATGCGTATTTTTGTTATGTTTGGAACACAAGATAAACGTTTTGATCGTTTATTAAATGCCATATTGAATTCTCACTTTGTTGAAGAAAATGATGTTTATGTACAACTTGGTTATACTAAAGGAAATTATGAAAAAATTCATGGTCAAGAATACTATACGGAAGAAGAATTGAACCGCCAAATTGAGATGGCTGATTTGGTTATTACACATGCTGGGGTAGGTGCTATTGTTGCAGCTTTAAAATTAAAGAAAAGAGTTATTGTTGTACCTAGACTAGGAAAATATAAGGAACAAAATAATGATCATCAAGTACAAATTATGGAAAGATATGATAAATTGGGCTATATTATTCCTTGTACTGATTTAGATAATTTAGATAAGATTGTGAAAGAATCACATAATTTTATGCCCAAAGAGTATAAAGCAGATAAACAAGGAATTATTAATGAGATAAAAGAATTTATAGATCAATTATCTTAAAAGGAGAACAAATGAAAAAAATATTAGAAGATAATAAAAAAGAAATCATTTTATATACTTTTCTCTTTTTGATAATGCTTATAAAACATATATTTGCAAAAACAGGAACTGGTGATGATGCATGGTTTTTAAATTATTCTCAATTAGGTATTAAAAATTTTACGATTTTAAGAATGGAGACTTGGACTAGTAGAAATATTATCGAAGCTTTCCTTATTCTTTTTGTAAAGAATGGGAAATGGTTATGGACAATAGTAGATAGTTTAATGTTTGTTCTTATTGCCTATGATATTTATAAAATTGTGTCATCAAAAAAGCATAATTATTATATGCTAGGATGTATTATTCTTATTATTAGTTTTTTCCCATTTCGTATGTTAAATCAAGCAGGATGGTACGCAACGACAATTAATTATATTTGGCCTTTAGCCTTAGGACTTTATGTACTTTCTTTTATACCACGAACATATCAAGGAGAAAGATTATCGATATTTCAAAAAGTAGCTGTTATTTTAAGCACATTATTTTCATCTAATCAAGAGCAAATGTGCTTACTAATTATTGGTTTTTTTGGATTGTATTTGATTTATATGTTTATAAAAAAACAAAAAATATCTACTATTTTTTATATGATATTAGTCATGGCAGTTTGTATGTTGATTTATCAGTTGATGTCACCGGGTAATGCTAATAGAAAGGTAACAGAAATAGCTCTTTATTACCCAGAGTTTAAATATTTTTCGCTAATTGACAAGTCTTATATTGCAGTAATGTCTACGATATGTACAGGATTATTGACATGCCCATTTATTATTTATTTTTTTAATCTAAGTTTGGGTTATTTGATTTATCAAAGTAAAGGTAATAAAAAGGAATTTATATTATTAGTTGTATTTAGCTTGATTAATTTAATTATAAGAATATCTGACAAAATACCGTTATTAAGCACGATCAATTGTTTTTTTGCAAGATATACTGAGACAATAAAGACAATTAATTATTTAAATTTGAGTAGTTATATTATTATTTTATATTTTGCAATTTTTACAATGTTTTGTTTTTATTTAATCTATAAATATGTTTCTTTAAAAAGATTTTATATAGTAGGAATTATTTTAATTGCAGCGCTGTGTTCGAGACTTGTAATGGGTGCTTCGGCCTCGATTTTTGCTTCGAATACGCGTACATTTATTAACTCATACTTTTTAATTATAATTGCAAGCTTGTTTTGTTTAACAAGTAAGAAAAATATAGGCAAAGGAGTTGAATAACATTGGAAAAAATAACAGTTATTGTACCATGTTATAACGAACAAGAAGCATTACATTACTACTATGAAGAAATGAGTAGAGTAATGAATGAGATGAAAGAAGTAGGTTTTGAATTATTATTTATTAATGATGGATCCAAAGATAAAACATTGGAAGTTATTAAAGAACTTGCCTCTAAAGATGAAAGAGTCAAATATATCTCATTTTCAAGAAACTTTGGAAAAGAATCAGCTATGTATGCGGGATTTGAAAACAGTACAGGAAATTATGTCTGCTTAATGGATGCAGATTTACAAGATCCACCAAGATTACTTCCTGAGATGTTTGAAGCAATCAAGGAAGAAGGATATGACAGTGCAGCAACAAGAAGGGTAACAAGAAAAGGGGAACCTCCAATTCGTTCCTTCTTTGCAAGAATGTTCTATAAGATCATGAATAAAATATCTGATACGGAATTAATGGATGGAGCGAGAGACTATCGTCTTATGACAAGACAATTTGTCAATTCATTACTAGAAATGAAAGAATATAATCGTTTTTCAAAAGGTTTATTTGGTTGGGTAGGTTATCAAACAAAATGGATCGAGTTTGAAAACGTTGAAAGAGTTGCAGGAGAAACAAAATGGTCATTTTGGAAATTACTTCTTTATGCCATTGATGGCGTTGTTGCCTTTTCAACAGCACCACTTGCAATTGCATCTGTTGTAGGAATGTTGATGTTATTAGTAGCATTTATCTTTATTATTTTCATTATTGTAAGAACACTTATCTTTAATGATCCAACAAGTGGATGGCCATCTCTTGTATGCATTATTACGTTAATAGGTGGTATTCAAATATTCTGTGTAGGTATTGTTGGAGAATACTTATCAAAGATTTATTTAGAAACAAAGAAAAGACCAGTTTATATTGTTAAAGAAGATAATTTACAGGACAAGGAATTATGAAAAAAATAAAAGAATTATTAAATAAAAAAAGTGTTTATTATGTATGCTTATTTATACTTGTGTTTGCATTGCATTTATTTATGAAACCTGGAAAAGCAGATGACTCATGGTTTATAAATAATTATACAGGTAATCCACTTTCTTTTGCTTATATGCGCTATATGCAATGGTCTAGTCGATTTCTTATAGAGATGGTTTTAGTTGTTATTGTTTCATTGCCACTGATACTTTGGAAGGTATTGGATACTTTAATGATTGTTCTGTTATTCTATTCTGGCAATAAGTTATTGAATGTTAAGGATAGAAAAATTTTGATATTTGAAATTTTTTTAATTATGATATTACCTTGGAAAGTATTTGGGGAAACAGGGTGGATTGCAACAACCCTTAATTATACATGGCCAATTACTTTAGGATTCTATGGATTTTCTATATTGTTGGAAGAAAAAACAAACTTTCTTAAACAGATTATATCATTTATTTGTATAATATTTGCTTGTAATCAGGAACAAATGTGTTGTGTCATGCTTGCTTTTATAATTATTTGTTTTTGCATAAGAACATTTCAAAAGAAAAATAATAAAGTTTTTCTAATTCCTTTTATTATATGTATTTTAATGGGCGTTTTACATATCATATGTCCTGGAAATTCAATGAGACAAATTTCAGAAATGCAAACGTGGTATCCTGCGTATCAAAATTTTGATGTTTTAGATAAAATTTCTATAGGAATTATTTCTACTGTGACAGCAATATTATTTGATTTTAGAATTATTAATATTGCATTTATAGGAATGCTCATTTTATATACAAAGTATTTACCATTGAATAAAAAACTATATTATATTATTCAATTTATTTTAGTTTGTTTTATTTTTATCAATATTTACCCTTTTGACTCTACACAATTGATGTTTTATTCAAAGGCACAGGAGAGCATAGTTATAACTTTTATGAACTTTGTTTTACCGGTATTATTATTTAGTTTACTTATTTCTATAGTTATTTATTTGATATTAAAAACAAAAAACAAATATAATTATATGTTTGTATTACTGTTTTTATCAGGAATATGTTCTCGACTTATTTTAGGCTTTTCGCCAACAGTATATGCTTCAGGTAAAAGAACAGTGATTTATTTTTATATTGTTTGTTATTTATTAACGATATTTATTATGAAAACTATTTGCATTATAAAGGAGAACGACTTTGAGAAAAAAATATAATTTACAATTTATTTTATTATTTATATTAATTATTATTTTAGCAAGTATACCATTGTTTCATAATCAAATAGTTTTAGGCGATGATTTGTCTTTTCATATCTTAAGAATTAGAAATTTATCAGAATCACTAAAACATTTTGATTTGTTTCCAAAAATAGATGTACTAACTCTTAATGGATATGGATACGGTTCAAATTTAATGTATCCTAATATATTTTTATATTTACCAGCAATATTACATGTTCTCGGTTTGGATATTATTTTATCTTACAAGATATTTGTTATTTTTATTCACGTTATTACATGTTTAATATGTTATTATACTTGTTACAAAATATCTAAAGGAAAATATGCAAGTCTAGTTGCTTCAGCAATATATACTCTTTGTCAATATAGAATGTTAGATGTTTATTCAAGAGGATCGGTAGGAGAATACTTGGCAATAACTTTTGTTCCTTTAATTGTGTTAGGAATTTATGATTATTTATTTGATGATTTTAATAATCCTCATTATTTGGGTATTGGTTTTTGGGGACTAATGATGTCTCATACGATTTCTTTAGAAATAATGATGGCAGTTACAATTGTTATATTTTTAATTAATTATAAGAAAGTATTTATTAAAGAAAAAATAATTAAAATATGTATAACAGCAATTATTGTATTACTCGCATCTGCAATTTATTTGTTTCCAATGCTAGAACAATTCTTATTTTATAAATTTAATGTTTCGCATACGGCAGGATTATGGGAATATGGAATGTCTTTAAAAGATTTATTTAATATGAATAAATATGGTATAGGAATAATTATCCCATTATTACTAATTATTAGATTTTTTATTCGTGACAGAAGGAAAGTTGTTTTAGGTGATCAATGTCTTGTTGCGGGACTTTTTGCACTCTACATGACAACAAAATATTTTCCTTGGAAACTTATTTCTAAAATATTTGTTATTCAATTTCCGTGGCGTATGAATGCTGTGGCTATGGTCTTTTTTGCGATAGCAATTGCTATTTATTTAAAGAATACAAACAATAAATATTTTTATTATTTAGAAATGAGTTTAATCATTATTTCTGTGGTGTTATTTAATCAATCTCTCCAACAAAGATTTTACTCAACGCAAGGCTCTTTTGATGATACCTGTGTTTTAGGAGCGGGCGAATGGCTTCCTGAGGGAACAGATACAAGTTTAATTACAGATTCTTCCCATGTGATTTATGACAAAAACATAATAAACATGAAAAAAAATTATAATTCTATTAAGTTTGTTGCAAAATCAACAGGTAAATATGATATTCCGCTTCTCTATTATAAAGGCTATGTTGCTTATATAGATGATGGTGAAAAGAAAGAATATCAAGAAGTGTATAAAAATGAAAATAATCTTGTTTGTGTAAATGTTTCAAAAGAGAATAGCAGAGTTGTTGTTAAATATGAGGGAACATTGATACAGAAAGTAAGTGTGTGGATAACATTTGTAACATTTATTTATATAATTATGTACTTTGTAAAAAAAAGCAGATATAATGTTTAAGAAGATTTATAATACTGATAAAGTAGAGGAGAAGAATATGTTAAAGAAAATATGTGTAATAGGTATGACTTTATGTATGCTATTTGGTGTAACTGCATGTGGATCGAATTCTAATTCGAGTTCGGGTGGTAAAAGTAATACAACAACTCAAAAAGAACGTCCTTTTACAGAGTCAAAAGGGTTAATTAAATATTTTAAAATAGATGATGAAAAAATTTGTTTACCAGAAACAGTGGGTGAATATGTTAGCTATTTAGAAAAAATTGGAACAAAGGTTGAACTAGGAGATACAGGAAAAACAGTCGATGAAGCGGATGAACTTAATGCTGGTGGTGTTTCTTCTATGGTAGCTTTTTTAAAAGTATATTTAGATGATGATAATTGGCAATGGTTTGGAATTCGTTATAAAAATGATACAAAAAAATCATTACCTGTTTCTGAATGTAAAGTTACACAAATAACGTTAGATTATGATACGATTAATGAAGAAGAAAATCATCATGGAATTGATTCGATTGTCTTTGTAACACAAGATGACAGAGAAGTTCCTATGGATGGTAAATATAATAAATATTCTGTATTTGGTGCACCATCACAAGAAACTGACGGACATTTATATTTTTATGATGATCAAGGTTATAAGTATGAAATGGTTGCAGAAAATAAAAAAGGAATTTTAACGAGAGTTGCCATTACATATCCTACAAAATAAAAATAAAAGCACATGGGATTGATGATAATTAATCCCATGTTTTGTTAATAAAGGAGAGAAGATGAAAAAGGTATTAAAAGACAAATTAAATATACTAATTATCTTTATTTCTATTTTTTTAATACTGTTATGTTTTAATAGATCATTATGGGGAGATGAAGCATGGACAGCTATTATAATGAAATATGATTTTAAAGAGATGATTCGTGAAATTGGTCAAGATGTACATCCACCTTTATATTTTGTGCTCTTAAAACTTATTGTTACATTGTTTGGTCAACATATAGAAATTATGAAGATCATGTCAGTAATCCCAACAATCATTCTTATGGCTATTGGAAAAAAATATATTCAACATATTTTTAAAAGTGATTTTATTGCAGGTGTTTTTATTTGTTTAGTAGGACTTATGCCAAGCTGTATGCATATGTCTGTTGAATTAAGAATGTATTCATGGTCAATTCTTTTTGTTACATGGTCTGCATTTCTAGGATGTGAGATTTATTTACATGATCAAAGAAAAGATAAGTTATTATTTACATTGAGTGGAATATTGGCAGCTTATACACATAATTTTAATATTATTTCTGAAATCTTTGTGTATATGATTTTGTTTATTGCTTTATTGGTGAAAGATAAAAAATATATTAAAGATATTTTAATAATTTCATTAATCACAATATTAGGTTATTTACCATGGCTATTTATTAGTTTTAAACAAGTGATGAATGTAAATAATGATTTTTGGTTATGGTCTGTTAATTTTACAGATGTTACACAAATGTTCATATATCCATTTAATTCATTATGTCATAATGAAATACCCAATCTATTTGTGTTAATTTTTATTGGGGTACCCTTATTGGTAACAAGTTTATTATTTATTGTTGTTTTGAAAACAACAATAAATAATCATTTTAAAGATCAAAAAGCTAACTTTGTACTTTTATGTTATATTCCAATGTATGGGCTGATGTTTTTTGGTATTGCTTATGGATTATTGATACGTCCTATTTTTGTAGCAAGATATTTACATAGTACTATTGGCATTTTCTTTTTAGGAGTATCTGTCGGTATTTCTATGATAAAGAAAAATTCTTTGAAAAATGTTGCAATAATAATATTGATATGTAATATGATATATGGTTGTTTCTTTAATATTCAAAGAGAATATTTTAATGGGACAGAAGATACCTTAGCTTTCTTTGAAAAAGCTAATAAAGAATATTCAACACGTATAATCGTGACAGATATCTTTTTATTAAGTACCACAGTTATGCCTTATTATGAAACACAGTATACAACATACAGTAATACAGTTTATAATGTGGAACAAAGTAATCAGCCGATATTCTATATTGCTGATCAAAAGAATGATCAAAGTTTTTTAGAAAATATGAATTGTAAGAAATTATACAGTGGTAATATTGATAATGAATATTTCTTTGATATTTATTTAATAAATAATCGATAATGTTGAATTTTCATAAAAAACAATAGAATAAATCTAATATAAGTAGAAAGGATGAATGTAAATAATGTATGAAAATATAAAGAATTTTACTCGAAATAATAAATCCAATATAATTATTTCAAGTATTTTCATTCTAAGTGTTTATTTAATTAAATTAGGAACATTAGCAACATCAATTGATAATGAAGCGGCAATTTCAGTATCAAGTAGTTTATATACTGCTTGGTTATCTATGGGGAGAATTGCATTAGTTTATTTGAAAAAAGTATTTGGTGTTGGTATTTATAATCCTTTTTTATCTATGTTTATGCTTATTGTCTTAATGATTTTTTCAATCGTTACATGGGGCATGATTTTTGATTATATAAAAAATAATAAAAATAAATATGCTTATTGGATTTTTATATCTATCTTTTTTACAGCACCTATCATGGCAGAACAACTTGGGTTTGTTATGCAAGCTGTAGAAGTTTTATTAGGTATAAACCTTGTAGCTATTTCTCTTTTTTATACCTATAGGTATTTTATAGATACACCCAAAAAATATTATTTGATTATAAGTGTTATTTTAAGTGGAATTGCTTTTTCGATTTATCAAGCACTTACAACAATATATGTTACAGCTGCAATTTGTTTATTTATTTTATATATATCACGAAAAGATGTAACAAATCCTAAAAAAATATGGCAAGTTATAATTTTGAATATTATTTTATTTTTCTTATCTTATGTGGTTTATTTCGTATTAGCTAAGTGTGTTTTATCTTTATTGCATATTGAGGCAACAAAATATACAGGAGATCAAGTAGCGTGGGGTACTGTTCCTGTTATTCAGTGTATAAAAAATATTTTGAAATATATAAAGGGCACTGTAACAGATAAAACAATATTTTATTCAAAAGTTTATGTTGTTCTAGCAATTTTATTAGTAATAAATGCTTTTTATGGTAAAAAAGAAAAATATGATAAAAGATATTACATTTATATTTTAGCTGTTGGTGCTTTATTGGTAACACCATTTCTAATGGGAATTATTTTAGGTGATCAACCAACAAAAAGAACAGCAATTTCATATCCATTTATGCTTGGTTTTTCAAGTATGTATCTTTTTGAAGAAATTAGAACTAAAATAAAAAATAAAGATGTTATACTTATTTTAATGGTACTTGTGGCACTTATACCATTTAAGCAAAGTGTCTTATCAAGTAGACTCTATTATACAGAGTACATTACTAATAAAGAATCGGAGATTGTAGCAACGAAGATTTCAAATAGAATCGAAGAAGTTACAGGAAGTTATAATCCTGAAGAAAAAATTGCGTTTATAGGATGTATGAGATTAAATAGGAATAATAGTTGTTATCAATTAGAAGATTTGGAATATGTTGGTAGAGGATTTTTTGAAACAAGCTTTTCGACAACACACGGAAGCTTTTTAATGAGAAATTATATGGCAACATTAGGTATTAACTATCAATGTCCATCAGAAGATGATGCAAAAATTGCAGAAGAATACGCTAAAGATATGCCAGCATGGCCAAATAAAGAGTCAGTGAAAAAAGTGGATAATATTGTTATTGTAAAATTAGGATAGGCAAGAGGTGATATAATGCGAAAAGAAAGATTATTTTATTTAGATTTTATACGAGCAATTGCGACAATCTCTATTATAATGACACATTTCAATGCAAGATATATTTATGCAGGGGTACAATATATTTATAAAGCCATTATATCTACAACATTTTTTAATATTTATATAGGTGATTGGGGTGTTTCTTTATTCTTTATCATTTCAGGAGCTGCTTTAATGTATGTATATCAAGAAAAGTTAGAATATAAGAGATTTTATAAAAAGAGATTTGAATCTCTTTATCCAATGTTTTGGATGGCTTACATTATTGCGTTTATAGGATTGTTTTATTTAAATAAAGGAATGTTTTTACAAGCACCTAAGAAAAACTTTATTTTAACGATTATTGGTTTTGATGGTTATTTAGCAGCCAATATTCCAACATTTTATATATTGGGTGAGTGGTTTTTAGGATGTATTATTTTATTCTATGTTTTATTTCCTTTATTAAGAACAGGGGTGAATAAGTATCCTAAAGCAACAGTTGTTATAACTGCAATGATCTATTTAGCATTTATTTTCTTTTATCATGGTGTTTTTGATATGAGTAAGATTGTTTTTGTAAGAATGCCAGAATTTTTAATGGGTATGTATTTTATTAAGTATATTAAGAAAGTAAATCTGCCTATGCTTGTTACATCTATAATTGTTTTAGCTTTGAATTTGATTTTAAAGCCACAATGGTCAAATCATTTACAAACAACATATGTTGGAATAAGTTCATTCTTTATTCTTGTTTATATTTCTAAATATTTTGATAATAAATTCTTTCAAAAAGTATCAAGCTGTATTAGTAAGTATTCTTATGCTATTTTCTTGGTTCATCATGTCATTATTGCACAAGTCATGGCACGTGTCGATTTAACACAAATTTCATGGTTTGGTAGTTATAAATTATTTGCATTATGTTGTATAATAATAGGAATATGTGCGTTTCTATTATTTCAAATACATAAATATATTATGAAATTTATAAAAGGAAAAATGTTATGTATGAAGAAGGATTAAAAAAAACAGGTAGAAATATTGTTTTAGCTATATTTGCGATTATTGTGGGTATTTTAACGTTTTTAAGTATGTTTTTAAATACTTATATAAGTATAGAAGAACGTTCGACGATTATAGAAGATAATCCTTATAAAATGATCATTTACTTTATTGTTGTTTTAGTTGCTTTATTTTTTGTAAGAAGATTTTATAAACTTCAAAAAAAGATCGATAATCGAAAAATGTTTATACGAATTTGTTTTGTACTCTTAGCAATTTTTACGATTATAATTTTTACGCACAATATTTATCCGGTTGCTGATCAACAAGAAATATTAAATTGTGCAACAGCGCTTAAACAAGGAAATTATGCGCCTTTTTTACCAGATGGTTATGTGGGAAAATGTACAAATCAAGCAGGAATAGTAATGATTTTATATTATTTATCTTTTATTTTTGGTGATAATAATTATCATGTTTTCCAATTTTTAAATGTATTAGGTCTTATTTTAAGTTATTATTGTATCTGTAAGATATCAATGATTAGTTTTAGTAATGATGAAATAGAACAATGGACATTTGGTTTTCTTATTCTATTTTTACCACTGACTTGGTATGTTACCTTTGTCTATGGTAATATCTTCGGTCATGCTTTTTCTATGTATGCAATTTTATCAGGATATAAATATTTTGAGGATCGAAAAATAAAAGACATCTTGCTTAGTGTAGTATCTATAACATTGGCCATGATGTTTAAATCAAATTATTTGATTGTCTTTGTCGCAATGATTATATTTATTTTATTTGATATTATTTTAAACAAACACTATCGTTCATTTATCTTATTTCTTGTTTTAGTTCCAGCATACTTTGCTTCAAGCTTTATTCCAAATTACTTAGTAAAAAGTATTACAGGAATTGAATTAGGCAAAGGTGTACCGATGCTCGCCTATGTTGAAATGGGACTACAAGATTCTCCTGATGCACCGGGTTGGTGGAACGGCTATAACTGGAATGTTTACACAGATAATAATTGTGATAGTGAACAAGCAAGTGCACAAGTAAAAAATGATTTAAAAAATACACTTATTTATTATTTGCAACATCCAAAAGAGTGTCTTGATTTTTTTTATAGGAAAACAGTTTCACAATGGTGTAATCCAGATTTTCAAGGTACGTGGATCCTGAGGTATTCTGATTTTTATATTCACGGAGATTTGTATTATGAAATATTTAATATATTTGAATCTATTGTCTTTTTAGGAACACTTGCTTATATTTACTATACGGGTCGTCAAATGCCATTGCATAGATTGTTGTTACCTATGATTTTTATTGGTGGATTTATTTTTCACTTATTTTGGGAAGCTAAAGGGCAATATACAATTACGTATTTTGTTTTGTTGATTCCTTATTGTGTAAAGGGACTTATGGATATGACAGACGAGATAGCAGATGGTATTTTGAATTTAGAAAGGCATCAAGGTGTTTTTGGAACGATAAAGATGTTGTGGAAATTAGATTCATTTAAATATATAGCTTTGTTATTTGGATCAACTGTGTTACTTCATTTAATTGTTAGGGGGAGTTTGTTTTGAAAGATTTGTTTTTAAAATATAAGGAAGTCATCATGTATTTAGTTTTTGGTGTTTTGACAACAGTTGTAAATATTGTTGTTTATTATGTAGTAGCGGATTGCTTAAAAATCAATTATTTAATAGCGAATATTGCAGCCTGGTTTTTATCAGTATTATTTGCTTATGTGACAAATAGAAAATATGTATTTGAAAGTAAGAGCGATCACATTTTAAAAGAAATGATTTCTTTCTTTAGTGCAAGACTTGCTACAGGGGCACTGGATATGGGATTCATGTATGTAACCGTCAATTTCCAAATACTCCCAGATTTTATTGCAAAAATTGTTGCTAATATATTTGTTATTATTGCAAATTATGTATTAAGTAAATTATTTATCTTTAAAAAGGATGGTGAATAAAATGGAAAAAATAACAGTTATTGTACCATGTTATAACGAACAAGAAGCATTACATTACTACTATGAAGAAATGAGTAGAGTAATGAATGAGATGAAAGAAGTAGGTTTTGAATTATTATTTATTAATGATGGATCCAAAGATAAAACATTGGAAGTTATTAAAGAACTTGCCTCTAAAGATGAAAGAGTCAAATATATCTCATTTTCAAGAAACTTTGGAAAAGAATCAGCTATGTATGCGGGATTTGAAAACAGTACAGGAAATTATGTCTGCTTAATGGATGCAGATTTACAAGATCCACCAAGATTACTTCCTGAGATGTTTGAAGCAATCAAGGAAGAAGGATATGACAGTGCAGCAACAAGAAGGGTAACAAGAAAAGGGGAACCTCCAATTCGTTCCTTCTTTGCAAGAATGTTCTATAAGATCATGAATAAAATATCTGATACGGAATTAATGGATGGAGCGAGAGACTATCGTCTTATGACAAGACAATTTGTCAATTCATTACTAGAAATGAAAGAATATAATCGTTTTTCAAAAGGTTTATTTGGTTGGGTAGGTTATCAAACAAAATGGATCGAGTTTGAAAACGTTGAAAGAGTTGCAGGAGAAACAAAATGGTCATTTTGGAAATTACTTCTTTATGCCATTGATGGCGTTGTTGCCTTTTCAACAGCACCACTTGCAATTGCATCTGTTGTAGGAATGTTGATGTTATTAGTAGCATTTATCTTTATTATTTTCATTATTGTAAGAACACTTATCTTTAATGATCCAACAAGTGGATGGCCATCTCTTGTATGCATTATTACGTTAATAGGTGGTATTCAAATATTCTGTGTAGGTATTGTTGGAGAATATTTATCAAAGATTTATTTAGAAACAAAGAACAGACCGGTCTATATTGTCAAAGAAGATAATTTAAAATAAAAAACAACTCGGCTAAATGCTGAGTTGTTTTTTATTCCCCTTTGTTCCCTCCTTTTAAACACGTAAGAAAATCTCTATAAAATTGAAAATACTTTTAACGTGTTTAGACTATGTCATATTTTCAATGATTGTGTTGGTAAGTGAAACGATTAAGTTAGTAGAGATTTCTTCATTATATTAATAAAGTTTAAAAGATTTAGATACCAAATGGGAAAATAGTAAAAATAATGGGAAAATGATACTAAATAAAAAGAAAACATCCAATAATTCTATGAGTAAGACTATCATTTTATTTCATAAAATAGTATAATATCACAAAATGAGGTGGAATCATGGAAACGGTTTTAGTGGAAAAAGAAAACATAAACGAAGTTATTGACTTATTAAATCATGATGAGGTTGTGGCTTTTCCTACTGAGACCGTTTTTGGTTTAGGTGTCAAATTTTCTCATTTAGAAGCATTAGAAAAAATCTATGAAATAAAACACAGAAGTCATAGCAAGGCAATATCTTTAATGATCTACGATCCTAAAGATATTGAAAAATATGCTTATGTAAATGAAAATGCTCAAAAGTTGATAGATCATTTTATGCCAGGAATGATTACCCTTGTTTTAAAAAAGAAATCAATTTTATCAGATGACTTTACGGCAGGATACGATACGATTGGTATTCGTATTCCTGATGATCCTTTTGTTTTAAAGCTTTTAAAAGAAGTAGGACCAATGCTTGTGACAAGTGCTAATATTTCTGGTCAAGAAACATTGTTGAATGATCAAGAAGTCTACAAACAATTTAAAGGAAAAATTAAAATGATTGTTAAAGGAGAATGTAAAAGTACACTTGCAAGTACAGTCATCAAAGTTGATGAGGATGTAACAATATTACGTCAAGGTTGTATTCAAGAAGAAGAGATTAGGGAGGTATTAAAGTGAAAATTGCAATGGCATGTGACCATGGAGGTCTTAGATTAAAAAATGTATTAAAAGATGATTTAGAAAAAAATGGTTATGAAGTTGAAGATTTTGGTACATACACAGAAGATAGTTGTGATTATCCAGATTTTGCTTCAAAGGCAGCAAAGGCAGTTGCTTCAGGATCGTGCGACAAGGGGGTTGTCGTATGTGGAACAGGTATTGGTGTAAGTATTACAGCCAATAAAGTTGATGGAATTCGTTGTTCTTTATGCCACGATGTATTTAGTGCAAAGGCAACTCGTCAACATAATGACTCTAACATGTTAGCAATGGGACAACGTGTTATTGGAGAAGGACTTGCTTTAGAAATCTTACATGCATGGCTTGAAAGCGAATATGAAGGCGGAAGACATGATGCAAGAATTCAAAAAATGATGGCTTTGGAAAAGGAGTAAATAAATATGAAGGATAAACTATTATTTGAAAGCGTAGAAAGAGAATTAAATAGACAAAGAAGTAACATTGAATTAATTGCTTCAGAAAACTTTGTATCTGAAGAAGTGTTAGAATTAGCGGGATCAGTTCTAACAAATAAATATGCCGAAGGGTATCCAGCAAAAAGATATTATGGGGGATGTCAATTTGTTGATGAAGTAGAAGAGCTTGCAAGAAAAAGAATTTGTGAAATTTATGGTGCTGAACATGCTAATGTTCAACCACATAGTGGAGCGCAAGCCAATACAGCAGTTTACTTAGCTTTATTACAACATGGAGATAAAGTGTTAGGAATGTCACTTGCAGATGGGGGACATTTAACACACGGACATCCATTGAACTTTTCAGGAATTAACTATGAATTTTATAGCTATGGTGTTTCAAAAGAAACAGAAACAATTGATTATGAAGAATATAAAAAGAAAGTAGAAGAAATTAAACCAAAACTTGTTGTTGCCGGAGCAAGTGCTTATAGTAGAATCATTGATTTTGAATTTATGGCCAAAGTAGCTCATGATAATGGAGCATTATTTATGGTAGATATGGCCCATATCGCTGGTCTTGTTGCTGCAGGTGTTCATCCTTCACCATTTCCATATGCAGACATTGTTACTACAACAACACATAAAACATTAAGAGGTCCACGTGGTGGTGTTATCATGTGTAAAAAAGAATTTGCAGCAGATATTGATCGTGCTGTCTTCCCAGGTATGCAAGGGGGACCACTTATGCACATTATTGCAGCAAAAGCACAATGTTTCTATGAAGTTCAACAACCTGAATTTAAAGAATATGCCAAACAAATTATTAAAAATGCAAAAGCAATGGAAAAAGTCTTTAAAGAAGAAGGTTTCAGACTTGTTGCTGGAGGAACAGATAATCACTTGTTACTTGTTGATGTAAAAGCAAGTTGTGGTATTTCTGGTAAAAAAGCACAACGTCTACTTGATGAAATCAATATTACAGCTAATAAAAATGCAATTCCCTTTGATACAGAAAAACCATTTAAAGCATCAGGAATTCGCATTGGAACACCAGCAATGACAACAAAAGGATTCAAAGAGGAAGACTTTGAAGAAGTTGCAAGAATTATTGCGTATCGTTTAAAAAGTGAAGAAACAGATGAAATTAAAGAAGAATGTTTAAAACGAGTAGCAAAACTTACTGAAAAGGTTACAATGTATTCAAATATTAAATATATCTAGGAGGACAAATATGTCAGTAACAATATTAGATCATGCTTTAATTCAACACAAATTAACAATCATGCGTGATAAAAATACATCAACTTATATCTTTAAACAAAACTTAGATGAAATTGCAAAACTTATGGCATTTGAAGTTACACGTCATGTTTCTTTAAAAGATAAAGCAATTGAAACACCAGTTTGTGCTATGGTGGGAAAAGAAATGGACCAACAAATTATCTTAGCACCAATTTTACGTGCAGGAATTGGTTTGGTTGATGGTTTTAGAGATATTATTCCAACAGCTAAAATTGGGCATATTGGAATGGAAAGAGATGAAGAAACACTTATTCCACGTGAATACTATGCTAAATTTCCAAAAGGTTTAGAAGATGCACTTGTGATTGTTTTAGATCCAATGCTTGCAACAGGTGGAAGTGCCAATATGGCAATTGAAAACATCAAACAAAGAGGAGCAAAAAATATTCAACTTGTTTGTCTTGTAGGAGCTCCTGAAGGTGTTAAAGCTATTCAAGAAGCACATCCTGATGTAGATATTACCCTTGCATCATTAGATGAAAAATTAAATGAACATGGTTATATTGTTCCTGGACTTGGTGATGCCGGAGATCGTCTATTTGGTACAGATGAATAATAAAGAAAAGCTTTTTAAAGATTTGATTTATGCTTTGACATTGTCAGGAAAAATATTTGGAACTTTTATGGCTGGCGTCATATTGGGTTTATATTTGGATGATATATTATCAACCCGTCCTTTAATGACGCTTGTTTTTCTTATTTTAGCGTTTATAGAAGTGATGAGAATTTTATTAAAAGGTGGACAGTCATGAATGAAAAGTTAGTTTTTAAACGATCGGCATTTATATTTTTGATTGGGTTTGTGATTTTTTCAATTGTTGGATTTATCATGAAATCAATCAGCTATCCACTTGGCTTTTTGCTAGGATATTTATTTAATCTTGCTATTTTTTATGTTATTATTATCACGTCTGATATGATATTAAACTTAAAGAAATCAACAAGTTTAATTATCTTATTAAATATAGTCAAACTTGCTATTTATGCAATTGGTTTTTTAATTGCTATTTTTATACCAAAGTGGTTTAATCTCATAGGAGTTCTCTTTGGTTATATGGTGATTAAAATAACGATTTATATTGTGAGTTATCAAATGAAGGAGGTGAAAGAGTGAGTAACTTCTTAGATTCTTTACAAGTAGAATTGATCTTTTCATTATTTATTATGTTATGTATGGGTATATTCTTTGTTTATGCTGGTAAGAAATTTGCGACTGCTGATCCTACAGCACGACCAAAAGGGGTTGTTTTGGTTGTAGAAACAGGAATTAAAATGGTTTATGACTATTTAAAGAGTATTATGCCTAAGAAATTTGAAAAGAATTATTATCCTTATTTTGCAATGCTTTTTGTTTATTTAGTTATTGCCAACTTAAGTGGATTAATAGGATTTGAAGCACCAACTTCAAACTATTCTATTACTCTTGCATTAACAACAATTACTTTCTGTTTAATTCAGTTTAATGCAATCAAGAAACAAGGATTATTATCCTATATTTGGGGTGCCGTTTGGCCACCAACAAACTTATTAAGTATTCTTTCGCCATTGATTTCGTTATCAATGCGTTTGTTTGGGAATATCTTAAGTGGATCAATACTTATGTATTTGGTTTATCAATTTACTGGGTTCTTATCAAGTTTTATTATTAACTTTAACTTCTTAGGACCAATTATTGCACCAGTGTTGCATTGTTATTTTGATATTTTTTCAGGATGTATTCAAACATTGGTATTTGTTACATTATCATCTATCTTGATAATGATGGAAAATCCAGATTAAGTTCTTTACTAGTTCGCTAGTTAAGATATAAATGAAAAAATGAACTATTTTTTAGGAGGAAAAAATTATGGTAAAAGGTTTAATTGCTATTGCAGCAGGTCTTGCTGTATGTGCCGGTTTAGGAACAGGGATTGGTGAAGGGATTGCTGCTAGTAAAGCTGTAGAAGCTGTAGGTAGAAACCCAGAAGCTGAAGGTAAAATCCGTACTATGATGATTTTAGGGATTGCCTTATCAGAAACAGTTGCCATCTATGGTTTATTAGTTTCTTTAATCTTATTATTCGTATATTAATAATTGAAAATCTGACAAAGGAGGAATAAAGATGCCAGATATAGCAGGAAAATTATTCCCTAATCTTACAACACTGATTGTTCAATTATTATCTACAGGAGTTTTATTACTTATTTTTAAAAAGTATTTATGGAAAAACGTCATGGAGTATTTTGCTAAACGAGCAGATTATATTGAATCTACAATTAATGAGGCAAAAGAAATGAATGAAAAAGCTTCTGCTAATTTAGAAACTGCAGAAAAAGAAGCACGTGAAGCGGCAAGCAAATATCGTGATATTCTTGATCAAGCAAAAGATGACGGTCAAAAAGTAAGACAACAAATTATTGATCAAGCAAATGAAGAAGCAAGAGCTAAAATTGAACAAGCACAAAAAGAAATTGAAACAGAAAAGAAACAAGCTCAAGCAGATATGAAACAAGAAATTGTGGATGTTGCTATTGAGGTTGCAACTAAAGTGATGAACAAAGAAATGAATGAAGATATCAACAAAGGTTTAGTAGAAGAATTTGTTGATGAAGTGGTTAACTAATGAGTGTTATTGGTGATAGATATGCTGAATCTTTATTTGATTTAGCTAAAGAAGAAAATAAAGTCACTCAATATCTTGATGACATCAAATTAGTTGGTGAAGTTCTAGGTAGTGATCCTCAAATTGTTCAATTCTTTAATCACGTTCTTATTGAAAATGAGAAAAAGATTCAATTATTGGATCAATCATTTAAAGGGAATGTTGATCAATATGTTTTAAATTTCTTAAAACTATTAGTGCAATCAAGAAGAATTCGTTATATTGATGATATAATTAAATCTTATATTAACTTATCTAATCAATATTTAGGTATAGAAGAAGGTACAATCTATACTCCATACAAATTAACTGATCAACAAATTCAAGATATAGAAAAAGCAATCAGTAAAAAAGAAAACAAAAAAGTTACTTTAAAATTATCAATTGATTCATCATTATTAGGTGGTATTAAAGTTCAAATTGCTAACCGTATTTATGATGGAACAATTAAAAATAAAGTAGAAATGCTTAAAAAAGAACTATTAAGAAAGTAGGTGGAAATAGTGGGGCTTAGACCAAATGAAATTAGTGCTTTAATTAAAGAACAAATTAAGCATTATGACGATATCATTGAACAAAAAGATGTCGGAACAGTCGTGACTGTTGGTGATGGTGTAAGTGTTATTCATGGGTTGGATAATGCCATGTTAGGTGAATTATTGCTTTTCCCAAATGATGTTTACGGAATGGTCATGAACTTAGATGAAGATAGTGTAGGAGCCGTACTACTTGGATCTGAAAGTACGATTAAAGAAGGAGACGAAGTTAAACGTACTGGAAGAATTATTGAAGTTCCTGTTGGGGATGAAATGTTAGGTAGAGTTGTGAATCCATTAGGACAAGCAATCGATGGTCAAGGTGAAATCAATACTGGTAAAACAAAACCAATCGAACGTGTTGCTAGTGGGGTCATGACAAGAAAATCAGTTGATCAACCATTACAAACTGGTATTACATCAATTGATGCTATCATTCCTATCGGTAGAGGTCAACGTGAGTTAATTATCGGTGACCGTCAAACAGGTAAAACTGCAATTGCTATTGATACAATTTTAAATCAAAAAGGGCAAAACATTTATTGTGTTTATGTTGCTATTGGGCAAAAGAACTCAACAGTTGCACAAGTTGTTGAAAAATTACGTCAAGGTGGCGCAATGGATTATACATGTGTTGTTTCTGCCGGAGCAAGTGAGCTTGCACCAATTCAATACATTGCACCTTATGCAGGATGTGCTATTGCTGAACATTGGTTAGATGAAGGAAAAGATGTTTTAATCGTTTATGACGATTTATCGAAACATGCGGTTGCTTATCGTACAATGTCGTTATTATTAAAAAGACCACCAGGACGTGAAGCTTATCCAGGTGATGTCTTCTATTTACATTCAAGATTACTTGAACGTGCATGTCGTTTAAATGAAGAAAATGGTGGAGGATCAATTACTGCTTTACCAATCATTGAAACACAAGCAGGGGATATCTCAGCATATATTCCAACAAACGTTATTTCAATTACAGATGGACAAATTTTCTTACAACAAGAATTATTTAACTCTGGATTTAGACCAGCGGTTGATACTGGATTATCTGTATCACGTGTAGGTTCAACTGCACAAATTAAAGCTATGAAACAAGTATCTGGTTCATTAAAACTTGAACTTGCTCAATATGCAGAAATGCAAGCTTTCGCACAATTTGGTTCTGACTTAGATGCAGCTACAAAAGCAACATTAGATCATGGGGCAAAAGTACGTGAAGTATTAAAACAAGCACAATACTCACCACGTAGTGTACCTACACAAGTCATTACTTTATTTGCATTAAAATATGGTTACACAAAACAAATAGAAGTAGAAAAAGTACAAGAATTTATGGATGGTTTAGTAGAAAATATTCAAATGTCTCATCCTGAATTTATTACTGAAATAGAAACTCAAAAAGTGATTTCAAATGAATTAGAAGCGAAGATGAAAGAAGCAACAGGCGCTTATGTTGATCAATTCTTAAAAACACAAGGGGCTAACTAATGCCTGGATCAATGCAAGAAATCAAGCGTCGTATTAAATCCGTTGAATCTACTAAAAAGATTACAAAAGCAATGGAATTAGTTGCGACATCTAAACTTCGTAAAACAAGAAATCAACTTGATGAATTAAAACCTTATTATCAAGGTGTTAGACAAACATGTGCAGAAATTTTAGCTTCTAATAAAGGGTTAAAAGATTCTGCCTATCTCGCTGAAAATAAAGTAGATAAAGATGTTTATATTGTTATTTCTTCAAGTTTAGGATTATGTGGTGGATATAATGCGAATGTTTTTAAAGAAATTAGTCATCAAATTAAAGACAACGATTATGTTTATCCAATTGGAAGTAAAGGAATGAATTACTTCCGTAGAACTCATCAAGGATCAATCAATACAGATTTTGCTTCATTAAATTCAACACTTGCTTTTGATGAAGTGACAAAATTAGTTAAAAGTGTTACAGATCTTTATATTAATAAGGAAGTAGGAAGTATTAAAATTATTTATACTGAATTTGTTAATAACTTAACATTTAAACCTCGTACAGTAACACTTTTACCTATTGATACAAATGAATTTGAAAACATTGAAATTACGAATAAATTTACTGTTTTTGAACCAAGTCCTGAAGAAGTTTTAGATAGTTTAATACCAATGTATTTACAAGCTGTCGTTTATGGCTATCTTGTTGAAAGTGTGACAAGTGAAAATGCGTCACGTCGTACTTCAATGGAAAATGCGACAGATAATGCAGAAGAATTAACAGAACAATTATTATTAAAATACAATCAAGCTCGTCAAACAGCAATTACAAACGAAGTTAGTGAAATTGTTGCTGGAGCTAATGCACAATAAGGAGGTCAATATGGCAAATATTGGGAAAATAATTAGTGCCCGTGGGCCAGTTATTGATATTGCATTTGCTAGCGAAGATAAATTACCTCGATTAAATACAGCAATTCGTATTCAAAATGGTGAAGAAGAATTAGTAGTAGAAGTTGCGCAACATATTGGTGATGATGCAGTAAGATGTATCGCCATGGGACCAACTGATGGGGTAGTAAGAGGAATGGATGCTGTTGATACAGGTCACCCAATTTCAGTTCCAGTAGGAAATGATACATTAGGACGTATGTTCAATGTTTTAGGTGAACCAATTGACGGTAAAGGTGAATTAGGAAATGATGTTCCACGTATGCCTATCCATAGATCTGCACCAACTTATGCAGAACAAATGACAACTACAGAAATCTTTGAAACAGGAATTAAAGTTGTAGACTTAATTTGTCCTTTTATCAAAGGTGGTAAAATTGGATTATTCGGTGGTGCCGGAGTAGGTAAAACAGTATTAATCCAAGAATTTATTAACAATATTGCAACACAACATGGTGGGTTATCTGTATTCGCCGGTGTTGGAGAACGTAGCCGTGAAGGAAACGATTTATATTATGAAATGAAAGAAAGTGGCGTTTTATCTAAAACATCACTTGTCTTTGGACAAATGAACGAACCACCTGGAGCACGTTTACGTGTTGCTTTAACTGGTTTAACAATGGCTGAACAATTCCGAGATGGACAAGGTCAAGACGTGTTATTATTCATTGATAACATCTTCCGTTTCACTCAAGCAGGTTCAGAAGTTTCTGCTTTACTTGGACGTGTACCATCACAAGCAGGATATCAACCAACCCTTGCAACTGAAATGGGTGCTTTACAAGAACGTATTACATCAACTAAAAAAGGATCAATTACATCTGTACAAGCAGTTTATGTACCAGCTGATGACTTAACTGACCCAGCACCAGCAACAACATTCGCACACTTGGATGCTAAAATCGTTTTGGATCGTTCAATCGCTGCTTTAGGTATTTATCCTGCAGTAGATCCACTTAACTCATCATCAAGAGCCTTAGATCCACTTGTTGTAGGTAAAGATCATTATGAAGTTGCTCATGGTGTTCAACAAATCTTACAACGTTATCAAGAATTACAAGATATTATCGCAATTCTTGGTATGGATGAATTAGGTGATGAAGATAAATTAATCGTTGCACGTGCAAGACGTGTACGTAACTTCTTATCACAACCATTTACAGTAGCTAGTCAATTTACTGGTTTAGATGGAAAATATGTCCGTGTAGAAGATACTGTTCAAGGATTTAAAGAAATTCTTGAAGGTAAATGGGATCAATTACCTGAACAAGCATTCCATAATGTTGGTACAATTCAAGAAGCTGTAGAAAAGGCTAAACAAATCGAAAATGATTAAATTTAAGCTAAAAATCATTACACCTCAGGGTATTTACCAAGAAGTGGAAATTGATCAGATAAATCTTGATACAACTGCTGGACAAATAGGTATTTTAGCTCATCATATTCCACTTGCAAGTGGTGTGAAAGTGTCTCAAATGAATTATATTATTGATGGGAAAAGAACATACTTTTCTATCGCGGGTGGGTTTGTTTATGTTAATGAAACAGAAACAACTCTTATCGCTAATGCAATTGAATCACAAGATGAAATTGATTTAGAAAGAGCACAGGAAGCAAAAAGAAGAGCTGAAGAAAGACTTAAAATACAAAACGATGAAATCGATATGTTAAGAGCACAAGCAGCATTGCAACGTGCAATTACACGTATTCATGTCAAAGGTTTATAGAGAAGAACTTCCATTCTTCTCTTTTTTTTGTATAATGGAATAAAGGAGAAAGGGAAGATGAAAAAGAAAATAATTGGAATAGGGAGTATTGTTGTTTTATTAATTATTGGCTGTGTTTTTTATTTTACAAGAGAAGAAAAAATTACATTATCTTTAAAAGATAAAAAAGATATTGTTGTAGAATATGGAAAAAAGGTTGAATATTCATTTGATAATCTTATTCAAATAAAAGATATTGAAAAAGAACAATTAAAAGAAGTCAAAAAAGAAACAAAAATTACAAGTAATTTAAAAAATGAAGATCAAAAAGATTATCCAGCTATTGGAACTTATATGATCACTATCAAATATCAAGATCAAAAATTTAAAAAGAAAATCATTGTTAAAGACACAACAGTTCCTACATTTAATGAAACTAATGAAGTCTCATTTGAAGAAGGAACTGAAAACTATGATTATAATAAAGAAATAAATGCAACAGATCTAACAACTGTAGAGATTCAATATGATACCTCTACACTTGATACTAAAACGCCAGGTGAATATAAAATCAAAGCAATCGCAACAGATATAAGTGGAAATAAAACAGAAAAAGAAATTACAGTACATGTTACTAAAAAGCCTGAACCAAAAAAAGAAGGACAGACAGCATCGAATCAAACTGTAAGTTATCATGGTGGAGGTAAAGTTGTTTGTATTGATGCGGGACATCAAGCAAGAGGAAATAGCTCACTGGAACCCAATGGACCTGGTTCATCAACGATGAAGGCAAAAGTTACTACAGGAGCAACAGGCTGTGTTACTGGGAAAACAGAATCACAGATTAATCTAGAAGTTGCTCTAAAATTACAACAAGCTTTACAAAATCAAGGTTATACAGTTATTATGTGTCGTACCTCACAAGATGTAGATATTTCAAATGTTCAAAGAGCAGAAATCGCTAATAGTAACAATGTATCAGCGTTTATTCGACTTCATTGTGATTCAAGTACCTCTTCATCAGCAACTGGAACTTTAACACTTGCACCCTCTACATCAAATCCTTATTGTGCAAATATAGCGAGCGAGTCACAAGCGTTATCAAAGGCAATTGTCAATAATATTTGTAATGTGACAGGTTCAAGAAATCGAGGCGTTTCAATTGTTGATAATATGACAGGATTAAATTGGTCGAAAGTTCCTGTGACAATTGTAGAAATGGGATTTTTATCAAATCCTCAAGAAGATCGCTTGCTTTCAAGTGATGATTATCAAAATAAAATTGTCCAAGGAATTGTAAATGGGATAGGAGCTTATCTCAATTAAAAAGGAAAAAGGAATGAAAGAGAAAATGGAAAAAGTAACATTAGGAAGAACAGGAATTACAGTAAATCGTAATGGATTTGGTGCCTTGCCAATCCAAAGAGTTACAGGAGAAGGTGCAACAACAATTTTAAGAAGGGCTTATGATCAAGGAATTCGATTCTTTGATAGTGCACGTTGGTATAGCGATAGTGAAGAAAAATTAGGAAATGCTTTAAGTGATGTAAGAAAAGATATTTACATTGCAACAAAAACGGGTTCTACAACAGTAGAAGGCTTCTGGAAGGATTTAGAAACAAGCTTAAATAATTTAAAAACAGATTATATTGATATCTATCAATTTCATAATCCTTCATTTTGTCCAAAACCAGGAGATGGAACAGGACTTTATGAAGCAATGTTAGAAGCAAAAGCTCAAGGCAAGATCCATTTTATTGGTCTTACAAATCACCGTTTACCAGTGGCTATAGAAGCGTGTGAAAGTGGATTGTATGATACCATTCAATTCCCATTTAGTTATTTAGCTGATCAAAAGGATATTGATTTAGTCAATAAATGTAAAGAAAACAATATTGGATTTATCTGTATGAAAGCTTTATCTGGAGGACTTATTAATCGATCAGATGCAGCTTACGCTTATTTAGCACAATTTGATAATGTTTTACCAATCTGGGGAATTCAAAAAGAAAGTGAACTAGATGAATTTATTTCTTATCAAACAAAAGCACCCGAACTAACAAAAGAAATACAAGAGCTTATTGAACATGATCGAAAAGAACTTGCAGGTGACTTCTGTCGAGGGTGTGGTTATTGTATGCCATGTCCCAAAGGAATACAAATTAATCAATGTGCTAGAATGTCATTAATGTTAAGAAGAGCACCAGCAGCAAGTTGGCTTAATGAACATTGGCAGGCAGAAATGAAAAAGATTGAAGAATGTTTAAATTGTGGTAAATGTATGCAACATTGTCCATATCATTTAAATACACCTGAATTATTAAAGAAAAATTATGAAGATTATAAAACGTTTCTAAAATAAAAAGAGTGATACGAAATTTCGTATCATTCTTTTTTTAATAAAGTCTACGACAATTATAAATGTAATTATAGAAGTAGCTACCAGGAGCTATAGATGTAACTTTAACACATTGGTTAGGATCTTGTCCTACCGTTTCTGAACCTTTACCAGAAGCGTGCACCATCCGTCCACTACCAATATAAATACCTATGTGGGCAACGCCACGACCGTAGTTGAAGGTAATGACATCACCAATTTGTAAATTGCTGTAAGAAACGGATTTTCCACTACCGGCATAACCTGCAGCGGTTGTTCTTCCTATTTTTACCCCAGCTTGATTATGTGCCCAATAAACTAGACCAGAACAATCGAAATAAGTTGGTCCTTGTGCACCCCAATAATAACGAGAACCTTGTTTAGAAAGTGCATAGTTGGCGATTTTCACACCAAGTGTAGCGCTTGAATCTGTTGATGTATTATTATCAGTTGTGGTATTTTGATTGTTATTAGATTGTTGATTATCATTAGGATTTTGGCCATTATTTGTATTTTGATTATTATTATTTGTATTGTTGCTTGTGGATGGTGTTGAAGGTACAGGTATTTGATTTACATGTCCAACATCATCTTTTTTAGAACTTTCATAGAATGCGGTTAATGATTCATCTATTTGTTTAGATTGTGAAGCAGCAACATTTGCATCAACTTGAGTTGCAGCAACTTTCTTTCTTTGTTCTTCTAATAATGTTTCATATTGTGTTTGAATGGCAGCTTGCTCCACTTTTTGTGATTCTAATACTTTTTTAGCGTTTTCTAAAGTAACCTTTTGACTTTCAATTTCTTTTTTCTTTTCAACCATTGTTTTTATTAATTCTTTATCGCTATAAGTTAAAGTATTGAAACTATCAATTCTTGATAACATATCAGTAAAACTATTTGCCCCAAAAATATAATTAATAAATGTATTTTCATTCATATAAGATTGCATGACATACATACGATCTTTTATTTCTTGACTATTTTGATCAATTTCATTTTGTGTATTTTGAATCGAAGTTTCTACATATTTAATTTCAGCTTCTTTAGAAGAAATACTATTATTAATTGAATTTAATTTCTTTTCAGCAGCTGATAAAGAATTAGCAGTTGATTGAGCTTCATTTTTTTGTGATTGTAATTCTTTCTTTAATTTTTTGTTTTTTTCTTTTAAATAGCTATTAAAAGCTTCGCATGTTTTTTTATTGCTATTTGTAAGGCTTCCGCTTGCGCATAAAGACATATATTTTGTTTCGTTTTTAGAAAAATCAATAGCTTTAACAGGTTTAAAATAACCAACACCTAAAAGCATCGAACAAGTCATTAAGCCAATTATGTATTTTTTTACTTTCAAAGCAAACACCTCCTAGATTATTTATACATCAATTGTGATTAAAAGTAAAATAAAAACAGGATATCCTGTTTTTATTTATTAATAAGGTCTAACAGCACATGTAAAACGTCCAACATTTGAAGCGATTTTTACAACATCACCTGTTTGAGGTGCATGAATGTATTGCCCATTTCCAATATAAATACCAACATGTCCAGATTTCCATAAGATATCTCCAGGTTGAGCTTGACTTATTGGAATAACGGCACCTGATTGACCTTGAGAACCAGAATAGTGATCAAGTGAAACACCAGCTTGTGCATAACACCACATAACAAGACCGGAACAGTCAAAGGTGTTTGGACCACTTGCCCCCCATACATAAGGACAACCTAATTTAGAATAAGCTGCTGAAACAACAGTTGAACCATATTTATTAGTAGTAGGAACATTGACTTGTGTATACTTTGTTGAACTTCCTGAACTACTTGATGATCCACTGCTTGCGGGTTGAATAACAACAGCTGAAGCTAAAAATGAATCTAATGAATTTTGCGTATCAGATATTTTTGATTGTTCATCCTGTTTAGATGCAAGTTCATTTTTTTGTTTTTCAAGTAAATCTTGATATTGACTTTGTAAAGCATATTGTTCATTTTGTTGAGAAACCATATTTGCTTTAACAGTTTCTAATGTTGCTTTTTGATTTTCAACTTGTTTCTTTTCATCATTAATTTTTTCAATCAATTCTTCATCAAATTGAGTAATTTCATTGATACTATCAATTCTTGAAAAGAAATCAGAAAAATTTGAAGCACCAAAAATAAATTCAATATAACTATTACTGTTGTTATAAGATTGCATAGCATACATACGATCTTTAACTTCTTCTTCTTTTTCAGTGATACTTGCTTCTAAAGATTTAATTGATTCTTGTAAATAATTAATTTCGTTTTGTTTTTGTTCAATTTGATTATTCAAATCAGCAATCTTAGATACTACTGAATCTAAAGAACTTTGAGTATCTGAAATCTTTGATTTAGAATCATCAATAGAGCCTTGCAAGTCTTTATTCTTTTTCTTTAAGTAATTATTGAACTGTTTACAAGTTGAATAATTACTGCTTGATAAGCTTTTACTTGAACAAAGCTTCATATATTTTTCTTCTTGACCTTCAAAGTTAACGGCATTAACATCACTTAAAAAGCCAAAAAAAGACATAAACATAGTTAAACAAATAACAGAGATTAAACTTTTTTTCATTTCTACAATTCCTCCCAACTCTATTATCTTATTTTTTAGTTGAAAAGTAAATATATACGACAAGATTCCTAACATTTTTGACAATGTGGCATATATTTAAAATGAGGTGAATAAAATGGTGAAGCATGGTATAGATGTTTCTAAATTTCAAGGTGTTATTGATTGGCAAGAGGTCAAAAAACATATTGATTTTGCAATTATTAGATGTGGTTATGGAAGTGATGATGAAAATCAAGATGATCCGTTCTTTAAAAGAAATGCAGATGAATGTACACGTTTAAAAATCCCTTTT
>ERZ773204.245-NODE-245-length-45546-cov-9.772724_pt1 | contig 45546 bp, 34 predicted proteins | sample MGYA00581007_ERZ773204 | MGnify/ENA primary metagenome ERZ773204 (study PRJEB29015, sample SAMEA2737757) | human gut metagenome | biome: human gut; feature: human-associated habitat; material: faeces | place: China | collected 2012 ... | reverse complement strand
ATATTATTCCGGTACATTCAAATGCTACTCTTCCATCTTTTATGTACCACCAGCCGACATTCTCACTGTATATTATTCCGGTACATTCAAATGCTACTCTTCCATCTTTTATGTACCACCAGCCGACATTCTCACTGTATATTATTCCGGTACATTCAAATGCTACTCTTCCATCTTTTATGTACCACCAGCCAACATTCTCATCATATACTATTCCAGTATAATCAAATGCTACTCTTCCATCTTTTATGTACCACCAGCCGACATTCTCATCGTATACTATTCCGGTATAATCAAAATCGACCTTTCCGTTCTCTACATACCACCAGCCATTATTTTCACCGTATGCTATTCCGTTGTAATTAAAATCCACTACTCCGTTCTCTACATACCACCAGCCATTTTCATTATATGCAAAACCTGTATAGCTGTAATCTATATTTCCATCTGAATAATAATACCAGTTACCATCTTCAGAGTAATTCAACCCCGTAAATCCTACTATATCATACTCATCAGGAAGCGGACATGCTTCATATGGCATATCATTATATATAGGAATTACAAATCTTAAGGCTGTAGATGATTTTACCTGTTCGCTATATGCCTTACTTGCCGTTACTGATTCCTGTCTTGGAGCGAGAATAAATGTCATATATTGATGACTGTATGGCGTAATCATATCAAACTTTTCATAATATAATGTATTCTGACCTCTGTTAATATAATTCTTGCCAATTATTTTTGCACCACCAACAATTGAATTCATCCTGTTGTTCCAGGCTCTATATGTTGAAGCATCATTCTTAGATGCATATATCAGTCCATTTTCTATAGCACTGATAGAACCACTTTTATATGCGCCCTGATTATAATAATTAAATAAGCCCTCATAACCTGCAACAGTTCCCGAAATACTCAGTCCCTGTCCATTAATTCCCTGTTCCTGAATTATACGGGTAGCAAGATGATACGGACTTACCCCGGATACATAACCAGCATACATAAGTCCTGATGAATATGTAAAATTCATATTATCAAAATATAACTGATGTGAAGAATTTTCCATGAATGAACCGGCAATAATATTCTTTACGCCTTGTTCATTCTGTATATCAGCACTATATGCAAGATCTTCAAACATAAAAATATTGGTTCTGTTAAGGAAATTCCTCGGATCAATTGCATACCTTACAAGACCGTCTGATGCCTGTACCCATCCACCACTATCAAATACAGTATATTCTCCTGTATGGCTGTCATACGCACCTTCTGCCCTTGATTTCCATGAATCCTTTGCATATCCGTAAACAAGACTTCTTCCTAAAACATTTTCATTACTGATAATATCCTCCCAGTTTCTGTTTACATGATCTGCTACAAATACCCAATCAGGATATTCCTGATGAAGCTGTCTTAATCCGGCCTTATATGACTCTGGAAATCCCTGTTCATTCATATATTCTTCAAAATCATATGTATTATTACCTGAATCTCCTGAATCATCTATCACCGATACAGATATATAATCAGCCGATGAATAGCCGCTTATATACTCATCACCAACCCAGAATCCAATCTGATACCACTTAGTATCACCATTATACACTGTATCTAATATATCAACTTTATCTCCACTATATATCTTGGTTATTATGTTATCCGTTGTACTCGTATCTGCATATGAACGTACTCTTAAACCGCCACTGTCTACATCTGTTACGATTCCAACATAAGACATTGCTGAAACATTAACAATTGTTTTGTTATCAGCTATTGTATGTATAACCACAAGACAAATTGTCATAATAATTGCAACTCCAGCCGACTTACAAGCTGATTTTATCTTTTGTTTTATCTTTCTTTTTGTATATACATTCATATTTTTAATTTTTCTCCTTACAGCTAAAACCCCGTGAACAATTTATTAATCAAGCTGTCCTCTCCAATATTCCAGCGTTTCTTTTAATGTCTGGCTTAATAATATCTGTGGCTTCCAGCCTGTACATTCATTAATCTTTCTGATATCCGGTTCAATAATAGGTACATCCACAGGTCTTAATCGGTCCGGATCAACCTTAACTTCTATTGATTTATCTGACATGCTGATTATTGTGTCAAGGATTTCCTGAATTGCAAGTGCGTGTCCTGTTCCAACATTGTATGTTTCTCCTCTTTCTCCCTCTTTTACAAGAAGTGCATATGCCTTAACAACATCTCTTACATCAGTAAAATCTCTTTTTGCAGTAAGGTTTCCTACATACATAACAGGTTCCTTTATGCCCTTTTCAATCTCTGCTACCTGCTTACAGAAATCTGCCACAACAAACATTGGTGTCTGGTTTGGACCTATATGATTAAATGCCCTTACCATCATTACATCCATACCATACGCATCTGCATATATTTTACCAAGCATATTCTGACATGCCTTAGTTGCAGCATATATATTACCCGGTCTTGAATTATTCTCTTCCGTAATAGGACACTCTCCCTCTCTAATATGTCCATATTCCTCACCAGAACCGATAAGAAGTGTTCTCGGCTTAAAATCAAGGTCTCTTATGGCATCAAGCACATTAACACAGCCCTTTACATTGACATCAATCGTAAGGGACGGATTCTTCCACGAATATGCAACCGATGACTGTGCTGCAAGATGGAATATATAATCAGGTCTTTGTGCATTAAGAACTTCTGATATCTGTTCCTTGTTTAATATATCAAGATTAACTACCTGTGCGATATCTGATACGAGATTTTCTTTTTCTGTCTTAGTTACTGTAACTTCGTATCCTAGATCGTTTACAAGATGTCTTACAAGATATGGGCCTACAAACCCACCTCCACCAATAATTAATGCTTTCATTGTACTTCCTTTCATTTTTAAATATCTGTTTTAGTATTTTACTTATATAAATACATTGCCCTGTTATTCTTATCTACAATTGTGGAAAATGGTATATATTTTCCTCTTCTTTCAACTTCTCCCTCAGTGACCTTGCCATACTTATCTTCATTACTTACTGCGTATATCAAAGTCAGCTCCGACTTATATGTACTTGTCGCTATAGTTTCTTTTTTTTCTGTCATCAGATATACATTCTTATGTGTACTTCGCAGTCCATCCATCTGCCATTTATCATTACCTGTTAATACAGGATATACATCCGCACCCGTAATGAACTTAATAGGAAGTTTAAGTGATAATGACCACTCCTGTGACATCACAACTGCATCATCTGAATTAAATCTGTCAAGAATCTCTTCCATTGTTTCCCAGCTTACAGTTGTCTGATCCTGCTGCTTTGCAATACATGTATCATACGGCTTATAACCTTCACATATCAACAATACACATGCTGCCACAAATACATTCTGTATACATCTGTTTTGCAGCTTACCCTTGCTGAATATATAATTAAGAATATACATTCCAAGTATAACCATTGTAGGTATATGTATAATAACATATCGTGCATAATAATAGTAAAATCCAATATACGGTACAAAGACTATTGAATATGCAAAAACCTCATATAAGAACAATAACACCAATAAAAATGTTTCTTTCTTCTTAGTTACAAGTGATGGCTTGATAATAAGTGCCGCAAGTATAACAGGAATTAAAAATACCCCTGTAGATATAATATAAACAAATACCGATGTAAACTCATACGTGTTATACTTTCTTATTGCCAGAAATACCAGTATACAGCCTATTACTATACTGACTCTTATAAATACATTTAAAAATGTTCCCCTTCTATCTTTATGTCCTTTATGTCTGTCTGCTTCACCCTCTTTTAATCTTATTTTGTTTTTATAATACTTATATATTATTAATGTTGCAATATTTATTATAACAGCTGCAAATACAACTACCGTAACAAACATAACAAGATTTTTATCACTTACAATCTTTAACATATAAAGATTTTTATAATTGCCATATGTGTATCCCGATGAAACATTGAGCATACAATGAAATCCCGTATAATATCCAAGAAGCATACATATATTTGCAATAATACACGATTTGTTTTCCGTATAGAAAAACATTATATAATATATAAATACAAATATCGGCATTAAAACATATATCGAAATATGAAAAAACGAATATGTTATTACCGGTAAAACCGACAGCCAGAACCTGCCATGTGTATCATTACTTGTAAAAAGATATATATATTCTATAATCAGCAGTATAAGAAATGTCTCTGAAAGAGTAGTCTTACATAACCATAAAACAGCCGGTGAAAATTCAATCAGCACTACTCCGGCAATTATAAACGGCAGTCTGATTTTAAAATTCCTCATTATTATATATGCCATATATAACATACAGAATAGAAAAGCACTTCCTGTATACATCATATTTGCCATTCCAAATATACTTCCCACCAATGCAAGAATTGCACTATATGCATGAATCCCATGAAGTATGCCTGTTGTATCGTTAACTGCTTTATCTGTCTTAAATGTTCCATCCGTCTGTGTCCTGTAATATCCGGTGAGGGTAACATCTATATCCGTTACATATTCAGCTTTTTCATATTCTGATATGGTATCATATTCATCAAACGTGAAATAATTATCAAAATCTCCATTTATCATTGCAATAGCTCTCGTCTGATACACACCGGCATCCTGTGCCACTCCAAGATATCCATTCTTATATATTACAAATGGAAGCATTGCAATAAAAATCAGGACCGCACAGATACAATTTCTGTAATCACATGTAATCTTTATTTTTGTCTTATATTTTATAGCAAGAACAGCCGTTATGATAAATTCTATTATAATCACAAATATAAGACATCTTATTATAGTAAACACATTAAACACAAGCATTATTGACGATGTAATTACATATAACATAAGAAATGCAATAAACGCCTGTACTATAATTGTAACTATGTCCTGTTTTTTATACAAATATGCAGCCATAACACATGCAACAAGCAGAGCCAGTAATGTACATATAATAATCATCTATCGTGCAACCTCTTTTCCGGTAACTAACCTGTCTATCTTATAAATACAAAACTCATCATTTTTATTAATTACTCTATATTTTTGATAAATGTCAAGATTGTATGAAGAATATTCTACATTATTAGATAATATAAAGTCTGTATTTTTTGTATTAAATGCAGTCTGTGTTATGTAAAATATCTGATTTCCGTTTATTCCTGCCAGCTTTTGTGCATTTTCCAATACTGTAATTTCTTTTTTGTCAGTATCCATATTATCATTTCTTATAATTCTTACATTTCTCACTGCCTTCATTATTCCTGTTAATGCCGGATTGACATCTTTATCTGCCACCACAATATCCGTTCCCTTTATGTCACTCATATATATATCAATATTATTCCATTTATACAATAGATCAGAATCTGACGTATAATTAAAGCCTGCTGACATAACAAACGCCATAAATATATAAGATAATACCATGAGTACATGTGTCAATGCCATTCTGCCATTTTCTCCTGCATTATTTTCTTTATCTTTCTTAAGAATAATAATATCAGTAATACAATATATAATTACTCCTGCAAGCATTCCGGTTATAATAGCAATAACGGCGTATGCATATGTCATTACCCTTATCCCCATTATTCCGCCTGTAAATACCATCCAGGATGCGAGAATGCGGTCAAAGCCATGAACTGCTTCATACACAGCCATATCCTGATTTATAACATTTCCGGTTATATATGAAACTGCAGATACCTGTATATTACCTGTTGTCCCATCAGCAATTCCTGAAGAAAATGCCATGGAATTATTTATAACAAATATTATAACCACTGAAATAACAATAATAAATATTGATACAGCATTACAATGGTATCTTACATCTATATCCTGTAACTCTCCTGCAATATGTCCTGTAAAACATAATGCGATACATGATAATAATATTGAAAATAATGTGCCAAGTATAATACCACTATAAAATAGCGAACCTGTATATTCACTAAATCCAGATATCAAAACATTCATTATAGCCGTATAAACAATAGCATACAGGCCTACTGCCCCCATGCCACAGACAATAAAATCAGCCTTCTTATGTCTGTATCTGCATATCACAGCTGCAATGGCATACATTAATACAATTATCCCTATAAGCACTATCCCCAGATAGAAATAATTACATGATATATCTGCATTTTCATAATTGCTATCATAATAATACCGCCAGCTGTTTCTGTATATACAATATCTCTCATTATATGCCCTGTTTAGTAATAAGGACTCCATATATTCATCCTCAAAGCGGCTGCCTGATGTAATAATATTAAAATTACTACAATCTTTAAGTTCATTATCCTCAGGAATAAAAAATCTTCTTTCATCCGCCTCCATGTTACCTGTCTCTGGAATTATGTAACCCATAGTCATACATTTTACAGGTATATATAACTCATCGAGCATATCTTTATCTATAACATAAGCACTTGTTTCATTTGATATTCTGTCTATCTGATTAAGCTCATTCCATGATACGGCAACATCCTTTGCACCAAATAATATGATTATGCCGGCAACTGATACTGCTGTTATACACATGCTTACTAATGTATTAATATTAAAACATTTGTTAATATGTCTTAATCCTGCCACAGCCTGTTTTTTTTCTAATATAAACTCACCTATAATATATACAGAATAAATTGCAAGTGCCAGAAGATATACATATGTATAATCCATAGCTTCATACCCAAATAATGCACCTATAAGTGCCATAACAGATGCAAGCCCTGTATCAGCATCCTTCTGTTTCTGTTCTAAAGGTTCAAGTATCTGTTTTACATTTTCTAACTCATCCGGACTGTATATATTCTGGTAATATTCATCATCCGTAAGACCATAAATATAGTATTCATCCTTGAACTTCATTGCTTTGCCCTGAACAGCACCTGCTTTATCAGAAGCACCATAATACCCGCTTTTTATAACAAAAAAGGATACTATTGCAAGAATTACAATCATCATTACAGGTATTATATTTTTCTTTATGGAAAAACTATATGTAATACGTCTTTTCATAAATATCAGCACAACCATTATAATGAGTGCAATCATTGCTGATGCAAGCAGGCTTCTTTCAATAGTATATTTTTTTATTATATATAGTACTTTTGATATAACTGCATATACAGCAGTATCAGCAGCTAAAGCAGACACTGCTATATACACTGCATCCTGTTTGTTAAAGATAAGTGCCACAACTCCCATGGTAAGCAAGACCAGCAGTATCAATAATATAAGAACAAACACCCGTATTCCTCCATATCAGCCTAATCATATATAAAATGGCAACTTATATTACTAAGCTGCCATTTTTTCATTCTATAATTTTATCCTGTGAATCATATCATTCAATTAATATGCCTAAGATGAATCGGCCATATTATTAAATACTTATACTGAATATAGAATTATCTGCTGTTCAGGAATCTATATTAGTATGTTTTTTCTCAATCCGGCTGTATCATCAAAACAATTATATTAGATATTAGCTGCCTTTATTTCTTTTTCTACGATTGCTAAATCGTTCTTTACCATTCTTTCAACTAATTCCTGGAATGATATCTCTCTTTCCCATCCAAGTTCCTTTTCTGCCTTTGCAGGATTTCCAATAAGAAGTTCTACTTCTGCCGGTCTGAAGAAATCAGGGTTAACCTTAAGAACTACCTTGCCTGTCTTCTTATCCTTTGCTATCTCATTAACGCCTTCGCCTTCAAATTCAACTTCAATTCCTGCTGCTGCAAATGCTGTCTGTGCAAATTCTCTTACTGTTCTTGTCTCGTTTGTTGCGATTACATAATCATCAGGCTTATCCTGCTGTAATAATAACCACATGGCTCTTACATAATCCTTTGAATGTCCCCAGTCACGCTTTGCATCTAAGTTACCAAGTTCTACATGGTCCTGTACTCCAAGCTTGATTCTTGCTACTGCATTAGTAATCTTTCTTGTTACGAACTCAAGTCCTCTTCTCTCACTTTCATGGTTGAAAAGAATACCTGAACATGCATACATGTCATAGCTTTCTCTGTAATTCTTAGTAATCCAGTGTCCGTAAAGCTTAGCTACACCATATGGGCTTCTTGGGTAGAATGGTGTCTCCTCTGTCTGTGGAATTGCCTGTACCTTACCAAACATCTCTGATGTTGATGCCTGATAGAATCTGCACTCTGGCTTAACAGTTCTTATAGCTTCAAGCATGTTAGTTACACCGATGGCATCAATATCTGCTGTTGTACATGGTGTATCCCATGATGTTGCAACGAATGACTGTGCTGCAAGGTTATATACTTCATCAGCCTGTGATATTCTCATAGCTGTTATAAGTGAAACAATATCCTGCATATCTGCATAGATGAACTTAATCTTGTCCTTAATATGGTCAACATTCCCATAGTCAACCACGCTCTTTCTTCTCATAAGACCATATACGTTATAACCCTTCTCAAGAAGAAGCTCTGCTAAATATGATCCGTCCTGTCCTGTTATTCCTGTTATTAATGCGTTTTTCATTTTTATTTTCTCCATTATATAAATTATAAATAAACTATTTTAATCTACTAATAATTATTTTAATACTATCTACTAAATACATAGGTAATATTTTTTTAATACATTTTTTTATTCTTGTATTAAATTTTAAATTCATATGTTTAACTGCATATGTTATCCCCTTTTCATCCAAATTACTTATGAACTTGTTATAATCATTCTTATAATGCCTACATTTATAATATGGTTCATTATATCTCAATGCTAATTCTGTATCAGCTTTTTCTAAATGAAAATCATCTTTTAAACCATTTAATAATTCATGCCCTTTATAAGTCTGTACAAATATTATTGAAACACCATTTTTATTCCATGCACTCATATTCGGCTTTAACCCCCAATAATCACCAAGAGTAATGTCACCTTTATGGTTTTTTCCTTTAAAACGACAATTATAACAAGCCTTTCTTGCATAATTAGAAAATATCACCCCATATTCTGTTTCATAAAAAGGATAATCATATACTTTTCCATTTTTAAACTCCGCATGTAAATATGGTGGTGTCCATCCACGTTTTTTATAACGTAAATTCAATTTAATAATTTGAGAACCATATTTATGTTCCAATTTTTCAACATATTGTTTATGAACTTTCGCCAAAGTTGCTCCATGACATAAAATTTCTATACAATATAAATTATCAATTACAAGATTTTTATTTTGGCAATAACTTAGCACTGCTCCAACATCACATCCCAAACCTATAAATAATACAGTCTTTCCCATTATCAAATATTCTTCTATTTGATTAAATACACTTTTCTTTGTCCCTTTTATTGAAATTGTTTTACTAGTCTCACAATATTTTGAACCTTTTATTTTATATAAATCTTCAACATTTGTTATACAGGCATATTCTACACTTTTATAATCACACGAATATGTAGCTCCAAAAACAACACCACCTTTACATATAATTGCTTCTGATATTGCAGTTGCAGCCCCACCTGAGGCTGAGGCTAACAATTTGTCTGTATTTACAAAATATCCACAATAAGTATCTAGTTTTCTTAAATTGTATATATCTTTATCATTATTTATCATAATATTCTCCATCTACAATAATTATTTATATATAATTATATATCTTTTAATTTATCATGATATTATCTAAATAACAGTCTTAATTTTTCCTGCTCATAATTGACTGATGTTTTTCTTCTCCTTATGTACTTTGCAGGATTTCCTCCATAAATACCACGTTCATTGTAAATTCCTTTTCTTATTAATGATTTAGCAGAAAATACACAGCCATTTTCTATTTTGGAACCTCCTAATACAACGCAATCTGAAAATACAGCAACATTATTACTTATATTTATTGGACTAGCAATATATGAAAAGCTATCATCATCTATATTATGAGAACCTGTAATCAATTTACTATATGTTGCTATTGTAACATTATCTCCAATATTAATATTTCCTCTACCATCTAAATAACAATTTTCATTTATAATGGTATTTTGACCAATTTTAATTTTATGTGGCATCCATACTATTGTTTTCATCATAATTCTAGACCCTTTACCAATTTTCATTCCTAAAATAATATATATTACTTTTCTTACTGCCCATAAAGGTATATAACATACAATATTATTTAAAAAAACATATTCTATTTCTAACAACAACTTATATACTATTCTTAATATATTTTTCATTTATTCTATTCCTTATAATAATTTCTCTATTATTTTTCTAAATTTGATTTCTTGATATTATTATAAAATTTGTAATAAATAATTATTTATTCTTTACAAATTAAATACTTTTTCAAGACCAACTTCTTTTCTATGTGTAAAAATATCGTTAAAATACTTTCGGATATTGCCGAAGCAATACCAACAGCATATAACGCCTTTTCACCATCAAACAATATAAACACTAATAAATAAATACTTCCCATAAATATCGCTGCTCTAGAAAATGCTCTACTATAATTTTTTTGATTTCCAGAAGCTACTAATGTCTGAACTCCTAAAAAATTATTATATATAGCAAATATTGTCTGAATTAATAAAAAAACTATTATATTTGAATATAATACATATTCTGACCCAAATGCAATTTTAACAATTATATCTTTTAATAAAATAATAACTATAGAAATTATAGTAAAAAAAGCCACTATAGGTAATGTTATTTTTTCTACAAATTTTACCCCTTCATTAAAAGAGCTTTTATATTTTTTACTTATACTTGGATATAATGCTTGACTAATTGGAGAAAATGCCATTACTAAAATATATGGAATTTTATATATAGCAGAATATACTCCAATATAATAATTTGAAGAAACAATAGTTAATATTGATAATGCTATTCCGCTAAATACTTTAATTAAAGCTGAAGATAAAAAAACATACCATGCTTCTTTTAATACTGTAAAAACACTACCTATCCCAACATGAATATATCTAATATTATATTTTTTCTTAGCTACTTTTATAGTCAATAATGCTGATATAATATATGTAATACTATAAAAAAATGTATATGCATATATGTCAGATTTACTTTTAACAAATATAAATATTAATAAAACTGAAATAATTCTAGATATTATATTTATAATGGTTATAGGTTTCATATTTTCTTTACCTTGAAATAACCAAATTAACTGCAACATACTTCCAATTATCATTGCATAAAGTATTATCTGGCATATAAACCTATCAATACTTATATTAGCAATTGCTGATATAGTACACATTAGTATAAAAGACAATATACATAATATAATTCTTGCATTTAATATTTCACTAAATGTTTTACTAATTTTTTCTGTATCATCATCTTTAATTAACGCAACCTTTCTTGCTCCCCATAACCCAAAACCATATTCTACTATAACTTGTAAATAAAAAATCCAATTTTGCGCAGCTGAAAAAATTCCATATCCCTCCGCTCCTAGTATTCTTGTAATATATGGAATTGTAATCATTGGTAATATCGTATTAACACCTTGAAGTATCATTAACCATAAGCTATTATATACTACTGAATTATTTACTATTTTTTTTATATATTCTTTCATACAATATCTCTCACTAAAATAATAATATCGTCATTCAAGACACACCTGTTTATTATCTGCTTTCATTTCAATATTTCTATAAGACTAAAACTAACTCATTAATAATTTCATATAATCATTCTATATTTCTTTAAATTTTTTTAACACTATATTAAAACTATTTATATATTTTTCTGCTACTTTTTCATCTGTAAAATTATTTAATTTAAATTCATTAACATTATTTACTAACTTATTATATATTTTATAATGATTATTCAATATATATATCATTGTCTTTGTTAAATCTTCAACATCAGCTGGATTAATTAAAAAACCTGTTTTCTTATCTTTTATGTATTCTTCAAATGCTGGCAATTTAGAAGCAATAATTGGCATATCGTAATTAATTGCAATAATTGCCGAACCACTCTGTGCAATATCTTGATATGGTAAAACAAAATAGTCGCTTTTTTCAAAAATTTTAGCAACATCATTATCATCAATTCTTTTAATCATTAATTCAAACAACTCTGGATATTTAATTTTGTTCTGATACTTTTCCCAATCATTGCAACTTCCTGCTATTATTACTTTAAACATTTTTCCTGTAATTTCATATGCTCTTTGTGCTGCATTAATTAACACATCTATTCTTTTATAATCTCTTATAATTCCAAAATTTAAAAACGTAATAACATCTTTATTTTCTTTTACTGACTTATCAATCTCTCCATAATCCATTGATACAAATGGAACTGAAGTACAATGTTTATTGGGAGCTATTTTTAATAATTGTTCCTTTTGATCCTTTGAAAATGTTTGAAAATATTTAAAACTTTTTATACAAAAAGAAACATATAATTTATTTATCCAATAATTACTTCCACCCTGCGGAATTTTGACATTATGAATTCCTATTAAAACATTTTTGCATCCTAAATAGATCCTAAATAATGGCATATAAAATGGCATTCCTATCATTACCTGGTAAATAAGATCATATTTTTCCCTTTTTATATTTTTTAAAAAACTTATAAACCAAATGATAATCCCAAAATCACAATTTCTTTCTTTATGGCGTAATATCTTGCAATTAATCTTTCCTAATTTAATTAATTTTTCCAATTGTTCTTCAAAATCTAACACCTCATTTTCCTTTGCAATTATATACCATGTAACATCCATATACTTAGATACTTCTGGTACTATAAATTTATCAACACATATAAAGGCGGGGGCTGATATCCAAGCAACTCTGACTTTATTTTTCATTTTTTCTTTTCCTTATATAATAACCTACTTTATACCTACAAATTAACACATAAAACTTATAAAAAATATTACTATACTTATTACGTAACCAATCTTATATTTTAACACTCTTTATAATTTTTCTCTATTACATCTTCAATAAATAAATTACCATTTTTTATCATTGATATAATTTTCTCATTGCTTTTTTCATAATCAATTTTATAAATCAAATTTTTAGAATACCCTAAAATCAACCTATCTTTTAGTCCAACTTCATCTAATAAATATGATTTTCTTAAATCTTTTTTATTAACATTTTTATCAAAAACATAAAAATCTTTTTTAAAAACTATTGAAAAAGCTGTTCCATGAAATGAATCAGTACATATAAAATTTGCATAATACATATAATTTATAAATTCTATTGGTCCAGCATCTAAATTTGAGCTTTTACTTAAACTATCTAATGAAAAATTTGGATTTAAACGTACAATTTTTAATCCTAGTTCTTTAGCAATTTTTTTTGCTTCTATATAATTAGCATGTGCATTTTTTTTATTCATAAAATAGCACAATAAATATGGTTCTTTATTTTTTATTTGATTTTCTTTAATCAATGATCCCCATTGTTTTTTAGAAATAAGAAATACTGGATCTGGAACAATCTTTATTGCATTATTTATTTGACTTATTTGTTCTTTAAACTTATTTTCTCTTAATGACACTCTATTAAAATCTTTAATATATTTTTTATATGGTTCTAATTGTTTCCATGTTGCATCACCAAAACATGCAGCATATGATATTTTTTTTGCTTTTATTTCAAAAGGTAAAAAATATTCACACGTAAAATCTTTAATATTAGGATTCCATACCTGATCACTTCCTACAAATATAAAATCATATTTATTATCTTCAATATGTTTAATTAATTGTTGCTCACAATCAATTCGTTCAGTAATATTCAAATAATCTTTTACAAATAATTTAAATCTATTAAATTTTCTCTTTCTATAAAAATGAAATGGCAAAAACATCATATTGTATAATATTCTTTTAATTCCTTTACCATGATTATACATTGAACTATTTTTATGTTGATTTTCATCTTCATAATTAATCACAAATACCTCATTATTATTTTTTTCTAATATACTCTTTAACGCATAGCATTGAAGCACTGCGCCATAATTTAATGCATAATGATAAGTTATTATACCTATTTTCATTTTAACACTCCTTATCTTACTTTTATCAAAATAGTCCGCCTGCCTATAACAAATTTCCATAGCATAGATATCATAATTATTGCAATATAAATAATACAACTATCAATACTTTGTGTTAATAATGCAATAATCATCATTAAACTAATAGATTTTAATTCTATTGATTTAATACGATCTGTAATTTTACATAAAATAGATATCAATAAAGGTCCTATTAAAAATCCAAACTCTTTAAAATTGGCAAGTGCCATTTCATACCAAGATGGTGTCATTCCCGGTCCATGATTTTGCACCGAGACACCAGTTATTGATGCAGTCAAATATTCATAATGTTGATATGGTTTATCTTTCCATATAGATCTCGGTATCCAAATAAAAACTGCTGATAAAAAGGATTCTAATGGATAATCTAAAAAAGAGTCTTCATCAATAAATTCTTTTTTTATTACATACTTTGTAACATCATCCCTTCCAAAATCAGCTCGTAATGTTTCATAAATAGCATCTGTATTTTGTGTAGATATTAAAGTTGAATTTTTAAATGATATTAAGTAATATATAGAAAATAATATAATTATCACTGCTGCTAATGGTAAAATATAATATAACTTTCTTTCAAGTTTTTTTGAATAGTTCTTTGATTGAACAAAGAAAAATAAATACATAAAAATCATATCTGCTATAATATATCTTTTTCCACAAATCCATGCAATCATAAATGAATATAGAATTAAAATTGCTATATCTCTTTTTTTAAATTTTTTTCTAAAAAACATCATACAAAATGCTACCATACTTAATAATAACAAATTATTCATGCTGAGTAATGAAAATGCTTCTGCTACGCCTCTTGTCTCAGTCATTCCATAAAATAAATATGCTCTCCAATTTCCTTTTATCAATATCGAAATAATTGGAGAAAATATACAAAATAGTAATACAAATTTATTGTTAAATATTTTATTTATATAAATCATACCGTGTGTTACTTTTGTGTCATTATCTTTAGTTATATAATTTGTATTTTTAAATTTTATATTTTTACGTATATTTAAAAAATGTATTAATGTCATAGAAAACAGCATATATATATCATATATAATACATACAACATCATTATCCATTGCTTGTCCCATGGCTCTCCACCAATATAAAACTTTATATGATGGCATCCCAATTAAATAATCCAATAATATTGGAAAACAATTAAAAAGATATATTACCAATTGTACAAAACATGCAGTTCTATTAAAAGTATTTTTACATTTAAAAGCATTATTATATGCATATAACAAATAAACTGTTCCAATTATAATATAAGTCCAATCAAATATAATTCGCATTAATATTATATCTCCCTTAATTTCTGTGTATAACTATTAATTGTTTTTTCCTCTATATTTAGAATATTTACAAATCATATTTGGAATTTAAAATTTTTTCATATACATTAACCAATCTACTTATATGTGTGTTTTTTGTATATTTTTCTCTATCAAATTCTTTTTTACAATTAATCGTTAATTTTTCAACAAATTTATCATCTTTCAACTTAACAATACAATCTACTAATGAATCTATATCTCCACTTTTAAAGATTAATCCATTTTTTTCATCACATATATAATCAACAGCACCACTTGGAGTTGGAACAATACATGGTAGCGAATATCCACCTTGAATTTCTGGGATTGTAAGAGGGGCACCTTCATACCATATAGAACTCATAATCAAACAACGGCATTTTGGAATTATTGTTGACATTTCTTTTGCTGTTTTCCAACCTGAAAATTCAATATTTGTATATTGTTTTCGTAATTTCTCATACTCTATTCCTTCTCCAATAACTATACCTTTAACATTTGCTCTAGTAATTGCTTCACAAAATAATTCACATCCCTTTTCTGGATTTAATCTACCTATAAATAAATATAATTCATTTTGTTTAGTATTTACATTTACATATTCCGGTATTTCTACCAAATTTGGCACGATATACCCTTTCGTAGTTAATCTTTTTTCTCGTTCAATTATATTCTTATTAAACTCTGAAAGGTAAATTAAAGATAAATCACATTTTCTTGCATATCTATAAAAGATTCGTTCTCGTATAACTCTATATACCTTTTGTATATAACTACGTTTATCACAATTACACATGATACAACTTAATGACATTCCACTTTTATCACACATTTTATTCAACTTATAATTAAAATAAGTTCTAACTGGACAGTTAATTTCATAATCATGGCACGTTATAGCCACTTTAAATCCATTTTCATATATTGCTTTAAATATATATGGTGATAATGCTAATGACCAACCATGTATATGAACTATAGTATTCTTATTGTCAAACTTTTTTAAAAGTTCATTTAATTTTTTATACGCTTCCCTATTATAAAGTCCTCTTAGTGCTCCTTTTATTTTTTCATATTTTCCATTTAAAGCATCTTTCAACTCATTTTGCCCCAAAATTTCAACTTTAACCTTACTATTTAATAAAGCAGGATCTATTGGACCAACAGCGGCAAAATATATAACTTTATACCCCTGCTCCGATAATGCTACAGCTTCAGTAATAGCAACTTTTTGTGCACCTCCTGTTATCATTGCATTATCATGTATTATAATAACATTCATATTTTTGTAAGTATGATAAATTAATTAATTATCATAATCCCTTTCTTTTTTATTTTATACTTAAGTATTGTAATTATATATTGAATTTATCTTTTAAATAATTTAGGTGCTATATTCTTAAATCCCTTTATATTTCTTATTAATTCGTCTTTGTTTTTTAATGATTGAATACCTTTTCTTAATATATACTTAGGTCTTAAATAATATTTTTTACGTGCATAATCACAGAAATCCACTAATTCCTTTGCTGATATATTATCTAAGTTAATAACACAATTATGAGTGCCATCTTCTTTTATCCAATTTTCAAAATTATCATTCTTTAAATATCCCGCATCAACAGCCCAATTATATGCTTCTGTTCCCGGGTATGGATGTAATGTATAGAACTGTGCCGTATCTGTATCAAGTTTTATGGCAAATTTTAAAGTCTGTTCCATTGTTTCTCTTGTTTCACCTTTATTTCCTACCATATAACATGCATGAATTAATAATCCTGCTTTTTTTGCATTTTTTACATATTCTTCTATTTGGCTTATCTTAGTTCCCTTTTTCATATTATTTAATAATTCTTGAGAACCACTTTCAATTCCAGGTATAATAAGACTGCAACCAGCCTTCTTCATATAAACCATTGTTTCATAATCTAATGTAACTCTTGCATTACACAACCATTTAATCTTTTTATTCAACCCTTTTTTAATTAACAATTTACATATTTCCTGAGTCCTTTGTTTATTTATTGTAAATGTATCATCTTCTATTACAACTTCTTTTACATCAGGAAAATTATTTACAATATATTCAAATTCACCAACTACATTTTCCGCACTTCTTACTCTATATTTATGTCCATGTATCGTCTGAGGAAATACGCAGAAATAACATCTTGCCGGACACCCTCTACCTGTAAATATCTGTATTTCCGGAAAAGCTGCTGCTGCAAAGAAATAATCCTTAGGATCCAAAAACTGCTTAATTAATTTTGCTGCCCAAGGTATAGCATCTACATCTGTAATCAATGGCATTTCTTCATTTATTTTTATTTCACCATCTTTTCTATACACTAAACCTTTAACTGTTTCTAAAGAATCCCCTTTATTTAAAGCTATAGCTAAGTCTCTTATAATATAATCCGCCTCGCCTTTTGCAATTCCATCTATATTATCATTTAATTTTAATGTTTCTTCTGGTAATGCTGTAGGATGTGTTCCCATTAATACAACGAATGCTTTAGGAAATAGTTCCTTTAACTTAGCTCCAAATTTTACATCATTGTATATTGATGGTGTACTTGTATCAATTACGATAAGACCATAATCATTATTTTTAGCTTTTATCCAGTTTATGCTTTTTTCAAAATTCATCTGCTTAGCCGGTGCATCTAAAAAGTCCACTCCAAAACCAGCTTCTTGTGTAACACCAGCAGCATATAATAACCATAATGGATAATAAATAACTCCACTATTAGTAATCATTGCACTTCTTGCTTCTCTTGAATATTTACCATATTCTGCCTTAAATGGCGGGTTTACAAATAAAACTTTCATCATAATTACTCTCCTATAATTTAATCATCAATCTTTTCGTGTATTAATATAGATATTTTAATTTTTACACTTATTTTATCACTTAACGTTTTACTATCTAATTTTTAATAAACGCCTATTCTAATAGCCATATCTTATATATAACAATATAATTTCATAAACAATTCCTATAATAATTTATTTTCCATTAATAGCTACTACACCAATTTTCTTATTATCCAGATTTTTTTCATTATAAATGCCGCTAAAAAACTACAACATATGAATATTATATAAAAAATAAGCACAGATAAATATATATTATGATAATTTATTGGCATTATTTTTAGAAACTTATATGACATATTAATAAAAAACGGGTGAATAATATATACACCATAACACATTCTATCAAGCTTATATAATATTTGTTTATTTCTTTTTATACTTATTTCATTTACTGTAAAAATCGCAAATACTGAAATAGCATAAAAAAAAGTTGCCATTCCATCATGATAATTAAAGCAACTATAATTATTTGTAAATAAAATTAATATCCAAACAAATACTATAATTAATATACTAACAATATTTAATATTTTTTTATATTTTTTTAAATCTATTTTTGATATCACACCCCCTAAAATAAAATATATTAATGGGAAACCATCTATCGGAATATTAAATGCAATATTCATATCAATTAAAGATAAAATAGGATATATATATGTACATACAAATATTATAAATATCGCTATACACGCATTCTTCACATTATTAAAAACACCTTGAATTAATGGCAGCACCAAATAAACACCTATTAAACTATATAAATACCACAAATGTGCCCATGTCTTATTTTCAATAACATCTTTAACTCCATTAAATATTATATTTATACTAAGTCCATTCTTTAAAACTGATTCCATCATAGAAAATATAGTACCAAATATAAATAATACTAATACAACTGGCATAATATATTTCTTAAAAACAGTTTTATAAGAATATGTAACATTCTTTTGTATCAATAAATAACCAGTCAACATAAAAAAACAAGGAACTGCAAATCTGCTAAAATAGGATAACTTATTTAATACATTATATTGATAATCTGATATAACATAATACTTATAATTATCTGTCAGACATGTACATGTATGAATTAAAATAACTGCGCATGTACATATTATCCTCATAACAGAATAATTATAATTAAATTTCTCATCAATTCTAGCCCTCATAGAATTTAAAACTCCTCTTTAATTTAACTGTAGTAAGTAAATACTTATGTTTATTAAACATATATATCAGTCCTTTTATATGCTCATAATTCATTTTACTAATAAATTTTTTCTTACTTAGTCTCTGCCATTCATGTATTATGCTTACATTAGGACAATATGCAACTTTATATCCTTTTTTCCATACTCTTATGCAATACTCTGCATCTTCTGGCGCATAAAATATCTTTTCATCTAATAATCCAACTTTTTCAATAACTTCATTCTTAATTAACCAACATGCACTCATTAAATAGTCTACAGGATAGCTATCTTGTGCTTCTTTAGGCGCATTTTGCATTTCCATTTTTTCACCTTTTTTCTGTAATGATTCTATTGGAATTGCTTTATATACCTTTTCTAATAATGTAGGAAATGCTCTAGCTGACATCTGAACTACCCCTGCTGAAGAAATTAATTTAGGACCTATCATTCCATATTCTTTATGAGTTTCTAATTCATATATCAATTTTAAGAAAGCCGACTCATTTATAATTGTATCACTATCTAATATACAATAATAATTTATTTTTTGACATTCAAGTTTCTTTATTCCCTCATTTCTTGGAAATGTTGTTCCTTTATTTTCTTTATATCTAATATCCTTTATTATATCTGGATAACTGTTTTTATACTGTTCTATTACTTTACAAGTCGAATCACAACTACCATTATCTACTATAATTATACGAGGAGTTATTTCTTTTAAACTTACTATAGATTCTAAACATTTTTTAATGTATTTCTCAGAATTCCACGTTAATATAACAAACCCTATTTTCTTTTCCAATATTGTTCACCACTCTTTTATAAATTTAATATTTTATAATATTTTATCTATTAATTTTATTTTTTCGTCATTATTACATCACTATATGATCCCTTTACTATTTCTTCATCCTTATTCAAAATCGAAACTGTTACTTCTAAATTTTTATCTATATAAATACATAATGTATAATCTTTTTTACAATCTAATGACAAAAACGCAATTCTTTGTAGTTCTTCAATACTTATATTTTTATAAAATAACTCATAATACTTCTGAAGATTATCTGACAACTTATCTTTAGTCCAACCTAATGTCCATCTATGATACTCTTTATTTCCAATCATTTTTTTCACATAATCTTCAACCTCCGTTTTTTTTAAAGCATTATTAAACAATTCTTGTATATCACCTAAAGTTTGATAATCATGTTCTTCCCTAATTATCTCATTACCAACTATTTTATTTGATGTATAACTTTGTAGCACACCAAAAACCACTATAACTATAATTAAATATCCTACTCTTGTAATAATCTTAGTATTCATTAACTTCCCACTACCTTCTATTGTGCTCCACTACCTTTCACCACAGAACTAAACGTCTTAAATATAATCTTTATATCCAGCCAAAGACTTTGATGTTCAACATAATACATCTCCATCTTCTGTCTTTCACCACTTTCATATGTAGCATTATTTCTGGCATAAGCCTGCCAGTATCCTGTAAGTCCTGGTTGAACACTTAGAAGCTTAGCCGTGTCTTTTCCATATATTTTAATTTCTTTTTCAACTATCGGTCGTGGACCTACTATGGATATATCACCCTTTAATATATTAATAAGCTGCGGAAGCTCATCAAGGCTTGACTTTCTTAAGAAGTTTCCTACCTTTGTTATTCTTGGGTCATTATCTATCTTAAATTCTGTTCTGTATTGCAAAAGCTGTTCTGGTGTAAGTATCTTTTCAATATCAACATCAATATTTTTCATACTCCTGAACTTATATACACGTATTCTTTTACCGTTTCTTCCAATTCGTATATGCCCATAAAATGGATTGCCGCCATCCTCTGCTATTACACAAATCATAAGAATTAAGAATATAGGTGATAAAACAATAAGTCCTGCTAATGACATAACAATATCAAATAATCTCTTTATTATAAGATATACTGTCCTTAACATTGATTTCTTTACTGTATATGTACTTCTATCATATTCATATGGCTTTTTATCATCAATAATTTCATTTACAATCTGAATCTGTTCATCTACCTGCCATTGTTCCATAACACGTTTTGGATGATATACAATGAATCTTCCTAATGCCATAACACAACATTTTATATCATCTTTTATATTTTTTTCATATGGCATATCATAACTTTCAGATGTTGCTGCTTTTTCTATATTCTGTTTACGATAACTCCATTCACCAACCAATCCTGGTTTTATCGTTAATTTTCGTTTTTGAACCGGCATATAATTTATATATTCTACAACTGATGGCGTTCTTGGTCCTACAAGACCTATATCACCACATAGCAGATTATATGATTGTGGCAGCTTATCCATATGTAATTTAAATAAAATTTTACCAATTTTCATAAACGGACTCCTGCCTTCTTTAACACGGCTTTCAGCATCCATTCTTACAATACGGAATCTAAATTGAAGATATCTACGTCCATTCTTTCCAACCCTTACATTCGATACGATCATTTTTCCAGGTGACTCAATTAGCATGCATAATCCTGTTAATGGTATAAGGATTACTGTTAAAATGCACCCTATAAGTCCCAGTGTAATCTCTACTACTCTCCTTAAAAGCACCTGATAAAACATCATATTTTTAGATGCCATATAACTTACAGTCGCAAAATCACCTATTTTTCTAAACTGCTTATATCCGTCACATATCTCATACTCCGGTAGTCTTACATTAACATTCTTTCCTATTTTCTGTAGTGAATTAATTATATCACTTCTATTGATATATTCATTATCGTCTAATGATAACAATACAGAGTCAACTTCTTTTTTCTGAATAACATCTATATATGTAGTACTATCAGCTATAACATCTATGCCATCATATTCCTTACCGGCATCATCACTATCAATCAGAGCAATTCCTATAATTTTTATATTCTTACCATTGTTATTTCTAATTCCGTTTAATAATTCCTTTATATGTACAGAATCGCTTATAATCATTATCTTTTCCTGATACTTGTCACTTGTATAAGCAATATGCAGTATTCTTTTTAATATTAGTCGTCCTGCTAATATAATAGGAAATGCCGTACACATGAATATAATCATCATCGTTCTTGAATAATTAGCACTATTCTTCAGAAAAAACAACCATACCATTACAAGTACAGAAATATATACAATCGTTTTAAATGATTCAATCAACTCATGTGTTATATCTCTATTAATAAATTCTATATTATTAGTAAAAACAGCATCAACCATAATATACATAATAAAAACCAATAGAAATAATATTATATAATCATTTCTGTATATGTATGTTTCATTTTCTATCCAATTGAATTTTATAAGATATGCAATACCAAAAGATATTACTAACGACACTACATCTGCAATATACATAAAATATACTGCTGTTTTCTTCTGATTATTCATTCTTCCTCTTCCCTCATACTAACAACCATTGTAATCCTTCACTAATTATCCCCCACTATAATTAACTAACCCCGGTTACAATCCCATAATTCAGGTTTTCCCCGGAAATCCTGCTACAATCCGCTGGTCAGCTCTTCACCCCCGCACAGCGTATATCCCAGTCTGAGATATAATATTTACTATAGTCAACCTTTTTAATTATATAACCTGTATTTTTCAAATACAACTAAAAAATTGTATAAAATTACATAATTTTACATGGATTTTTATACATATATGTCATATATAGTGTATAGAGCAATAATTAAAAGGGAAAATCCCTATATTCTTTCTGTCTTCCTGACATTAGAGTTATAAGAATCTTCCCCTTTTTATCATTTACTTATTATTTTATTATGACACTCTTTATTATTATCCCTGCTATACAGATATAACCACAATGGACAATAAGCTATTTCTAATATATGATGCTCAGTTATTCCAAATACAGCCATCACAACAAACACTAATATTATCATATCCTGTCTGTGTTCCCTTGCTCTCGTAACGCACAGATAATATATATATGTTATAATTGATAAGAATACCCATCCACATCTTACAGCTATTCTTATAAATGAGCTGTCTATAAAGAAATATGTATCTGCTGTTCCACCGGCTCCACCTCCGGCTTCCGAAACAACGCTTCCCCATGTCTGTATTCCATAATCTGCAAGTGCCTGATAACTAAGATTTATTCTTCCTGAAAGCTTATCATCAAGACTTACACATGCAGCATTTGCCGGGTCATAGAATGTTACTGCTATGATTATTCCTACACATAATACGAAAAATATTACACCGGTTATACTAATAATTTTATAATCTGACAGCCTTATATTACACATTGACAATACTTTAACCACAACAATTCCTATACATAATATCGCTATACATATACAGTCATTTCGTGCATTAGTCAGATTATATACCGCATATCCTGCTACTGCAAATACCGCCGTCTCTGAAAATGTAATCTTAACACCTCTTATTGTTGTATACACAAGCATAATGAATAATACATGTGCTGCCAGATCCGTTGGATATATTATACCATATGAATGTCTTTCTCCTCTTATGCCGGCATCATATACATAATCAGGTATAACATCTGTATACACGCAATATATAGCTATCAACTGTATCACTACTGCTATACACACATATACCTTGGCTATAGTTTTCCAGTCCGTCCCCTGTGCAGCTATAATTAATAAGCCAATCTCATATATCTCAATATCTCCTGTTACATCTGAGACAATATATGATACCACTGCCATTAATATTATAAAAATCCCTCTTAATATATAATCCTTTTTATATATGATGGCCTGCTGTATAGTCCTGATAACAGCATATCCTATTAAAATATATCTTATAATATCATTAACATTACCAAAAAACTCTGCTGACATATCATATGTGAATGAAGTAGTTGTCAGATATCTGAATATCACCATCCATGTAAATATTGCAAGAAATATAATCTCCATCCAGTCTGTATTCTTAAGCCAGCCTATGCTCTTCTTTTTTATAAGTGCCATATCCATAATCTTAATCTGTTACCTTTCCTACCATTATCACTTAATAATATCAGGTTATTATCTGTTATCAACAACTCTTTCAGCCTCTTTTAAAGCCTCTGTTGTAAAACCGCCATTTCTTACTTTATCAGACAGCTTCTTTATATTACTAAGCATCTGGGCGTAATGTTCATCACTTATACCTGCAATCTCACTGTCTATATCTTTAAGATTACCGATTGCAATACCAATATTATTCTTTGTAATAAAATCAGCAAGCGCTGCCTCTTTCCATATGATAACCGGAATAGCCGCTGCGATATATAAAGATACCTTATGCGGGTTATTATATCGTACATACTTACCTGTAGCGCCTGTACATGTGTCAAGCTGCTGCCCGTCCCACACAAGGCCGAACGCACCTCTCATATGTGAGATAAGCTCATCCGGTGGAAATGCTCCATGATAATTCCAGTTATCTCCATGTTTACCTTCAAGACTCCAGTTGACTCCATATAATTCAAAGCGTGTATCTGATTTAAGTTCAGCTAATTTATATGCATATGTACACTTTGTTTTATCAAGATTGCCGGCAATTATTACGCCATCATTCTTAGTTATGTTATCATTATCTGCCTTAATATTTTCTGGAAGAAGATAATCAAATAAACTTAGATTAATAAGCTTTTCACGTTTTACCCCGGCTTCATTGACAAGATAATCCATCATCTTTTCATTATGGGCTATAATAGCATCTGCTATATCATACATCGTATTATCTATAAGCTCATATTTATCAATCTCGTTTAGGAAAATCCTTCTTAAAGTTTCGAGATCATGTATTACAAATATATATTTCCAGTTTTTTATTTTTTTTAATTTCTTTAATACTGTAATATATGTACTTGTAGTATGAACAGGGTGCTGGATGATAATTGTAGAATTTTTCTCAATCTTCAACAATTTACTAAACGTAAACGCCTTTTTTATATTATTTCTGATTCTATGTTCTGATACCTTTATAGGAACATAGAACTTTTTATAACCACATTCACAGGCAATCTTCTCAACATCATCAGTTGCCTTCATTCCTGCATGATATTCTGTTTCATCCGTAAATCGCAATATATATTTTTTCACACTAATCTCCATTCTTAAGCAATTCCACTCTAACAATCTATGTATTCATATAATTTATCAATTTCCTTATCAAGATGCATATCCTCAGACTTAACATTATTAATAATTCTTTGTACATCCTTAGGATTATCCATTATTCTGCATATGCAGTCTGCAATTGCCTTCTCATCAAGGGCGGCAACATACCCATTCTCACCATCCCTTATCTGTTCCTTAAGACATGGCGTATCAGATATTAACACAGGCTTACCAAGAACCTTTGCCTCAAATACAGCAAGACCGAAGCCCTCATTTCTTGATGGCTGTGCATATAAATCACAATTACTGATATATGGATACGGATTAGACTTCTTACCGATAAACTTAAAGCAATCACCAACCCCAAGCTCATCTATAAGTTTCTGATATTCATCCAGCTCACCGCCTGCACCGATGCCATACCAGCAGAATTTACGGTTTCTTTCCTTTAGTATTCCAGACGCCTTTATTGCATAATCATAACCTTTTTGTGTAGCATATCTTCCAACGGTTACTATCTTGTAATCTGCATTGAATCTGTCATCATCTATACTTTCTTTTGATTTTTCAACAATCTCATCTACATCCATATAGTTATACAACACCTGTGCTTTTGAGGCATATTCAGGATATTCTTTCTGAAACTGCTTTTTTACTGTTTCGGATACACAAAAGAATCTGTCATAATACTTCATATAATTCTTTACATTTTCAAGCCAGTCTATCTTCTCATCGTGCAGCCACATTGCCTTTTTAGGTGCTTTCACACTGACAGCACCATAGAATGTTGTAAATCCGCCATATCCCATATAATCCAGAACAACATCATACTTTTCATCAAGCGGATATGATTTGCTTAATATATATTCATAAAATCCTGACTCATCTGATTTTCCTGCGTAATATTTCTTTACAAATGCTTTCTGAATCTTATCAATAACGACTTTAATATTAGAATCCGGCATTTTTCTATAATTAATATACATTCTGTATTTTTCATTCTTAAGTGGAATCTGTTTTACAGTTATATCATCAGGAAGTCTGCTTAACATTTCACCATATTTTTCTATGACCATTAATGTTATGTCATATTTCTTTCTGTCCATTCTGCATAACAGCTTGTTTAATGCAACCTCTGTACCACCCATTCCAAATGAACGTGTCAGTATCAATATCTTTTTCATATATTCCTCACCTGTTATTTACAGTCCAAGCTTTAGCTTTCATTAATAAACTGATTTAATTTTTCTATCTCATTTTCAAAGCTTATATTGTCCTTTTTAAGATTATTAATAATATTGTCACATACATCCTTATTATTATATGCATACTCTATCTTATCAGCCAGTGCCTCACTATTAAGCGGTGCTACAAAACCATTATAGCCATCTTTAATCTGTTCCATAAGGCATGGTGTCTGCGATATAATTACCGGTTTATTAAGTACCCTCGCTTCCAATACAGCTATTCCATATCCTTCATGTCTTGATGGCTGTACATACAGGTCACACTGGTTAATATAAGGATATGGATTATTAATTCTTCCTAACAATACAAATCTATCACCAAGATTATATTTGTTTATGAGATTCTCAAGATTGTCCCGTTCTTCTCCATCCCCGATGGCATACCACACAAAGTCAATTCCTCTGTCATTAAGAAGCTTCGCTGTCTCTACTGCATAATCATACCCTTTCTGGATGGCAAGCCTTCCAACAGTCAGAATCTTATATGCTGCATTATATCTGTCGTCAGTTACTGAACCCTGTGCTTTTGATATTATCTGGTTTGTATCTATATAATTATATAGAACCTCTGTTTTATCACTATATTCAGGATGTAATTTTACAAACTCTGTTCTTACAGTATCAGATACACAGTAGAATTTATCATAGTATCTAAGATATGCCTGTGAATTCTTAAGCCATAACATCTTCTCATCATGGAGCCACATGGCACGTTTTTTGCATTTGATTATCTTAGCTGCATATGCTGTCGTAAAATCACCATATCCCATATAATCAAATACTACATCGTACTCTGTATTCTCAGGTACTGTCTTTGTAAGAAGATAATCATATAATCTGTTATGCTCACTATCAACCTTATACAGCTTCTTTCTGATATACTTCTCAACTTTATAGAATATCATCTTCATACTGTTGTCAGGCATCTTGCGGTTATTTATATATATACGGTATTTTTCTTTGTTAAATGGTATCTGTTCAACCTTAATATTCTCAGGAACATTATCTTTCATATCACCATATAACTCTTCACACATTATAGTTATATCAATATCTAATTTTACTATTCTATGAATGAGCTGATCCAAAGCTGCTGTAGTTCCACCGGTTCCAAATGACCTCGTTAATATTAATACTTTCTTCATCTTACAGCTCCAATACTATCACCAAACCATTTTTCAAGCTCTTTAGCCGCAATCTTTATATTATACTCTCCACTGACTGCTCTGTTACTCTCGCCGGTTCTGTCATAGTCTCTTTGTCTTATAATAGCTTCAGCCCATGCAGCTGCTCCCTGTTCCAGTCTTACAGTTTCAATCTGTGATGTAATAAATGCTGATTTATCAACTGCTTCTGATACAACACATGGTGTTCCTGCCGCCTGAGCCTCAATTATTGCAAAAGGAAGTCCCTCATACAGAGATGGAAAAGCAAATACGTCAAACGCCTGCAATAATTCGGATACATCTGAACGCGGTCCTAACATATATACACTATCAGACAATCCCAACTCCTTTATTCTGTCACTGACCTGTTCATATAATTCACCTCTGCCTACAAGCAGAAGCACACTGTTACTCTTTCTTTTTAATACTTCCTTAAAAATCTCTAACAGAAACATCTGGTTTTTTACTTCACTTATTCTTCCGACATTGCCTATAATGAACTTGTCATCAAGCTGCAGCTTTTCTCTGACTGACTTTCTTACTGCTTCTTTGTATCTGTATTGTTCTATATCTATCGCATTGATAATTACTCTGACAGCTCTGTTATTATAATCTTTTCCATATGCCCATTCTGCCGCAATGCCTGAGCACGCCCACAGATTGTTGGCATACTTATCAATACTTCTACTATTAAGCTTATGTACCATGTAATGAAGCTTTCCTGAATTAAGAGTTGAATTATGCGAATGACATATCCTTACAGGAACATTATATTTTTTTGCAAGTTTAAGAAAATGTATATCACACAGATTATTATCATTAAACCATGCTACGTCATACTGATTTTCCCTAAATACCTGTTCAAGCCTGTTATAGAACTCTTTTCTGTTTTCTTTCTTAGGCGGCATATGATATATTACAGAGCCCATCTTTTCCATCTCTTCCTCATATGCAACCTTTTCATCCATTCCAATAAAATCTATATGAACATTGTTCATATTCACATAATAATTATATATAAAGCTTTCTATTCCACCATGTGTCTTTGTCAAAGCATAAAATAATATCTTAACTGCCATATCACTCTCCATATAATATCTGTTAAACGTATAATAATCTTTAAGCCAGTTCCTTTTCACACATTTCAAGTGCTGCTGCAATAACCTTATCCATATCATAATACTTATATCCGCCAAGTCTTCCACCGAAGATTACCTTAGCTTCCTTATCAGCTAATTCCTTATACTGCTGGTAAAGATTATTATTCTTTTCATTATTAACAGGATAGTAAGGCTCGTCACCCTTCTTCCATTCACTTGAATATTCTCTTGAAATGATTGTTGTTGGCTGCTTGCCAAATTCAAAGTGCTTATGCTCGATAATTCTTGTATATGGCACTTCTCTTTCTGTGTAATTAACGACCGCATTACCCTGATAATTTTCCATATCAAGTTCTTCTGTCTCGAATCTTACTGAACGGTATTCCAAAACACCAAGCTTATAATCGTAGAACTGGTCAATCATACCAGTATATACAATCTTATCTGCCATGGCATCGAACTCTTCTCTGTTATCAAGATAGTTAGTATTGAGTCGAACTTCAATACCATCAAGCATCTTTTCAACAATCTTAGTATATCCGCCCATCGGAATACCCTGAAATCTGTCATTGAAGTAGTTATTATCGTATACGAATCTTAATGGAAGTCTCTTTATGATAAATGAAGGAAGCTCCTTACAATCACGTCCCCACTGCTTTTCTGTATAACCCTTGATAAGCTTTTCATATACATCCCTGCCTACAAGTGAAAGTGCCTGTTCTTCGAGATTCTTTGGCTCTGTAATATTAAGGTCTGCAATCTGTGAAGCAATTATATCCTTAGCTTCCTGTGGAGTTACAATATTCCACATCTTACTGAATGTGTTCATATTAAATGGAAGGTTATATAATTCGTTCTTATATCTTGCAATTGGTGAATTAATATAATTATTAAATTCAGCAAACTGATTCACATAATCCCATATCTTCTTATCAGATGTGTGGAAAATATGTGCGCCGTACTTATGCACATTGATATCGTGAATATTTTCACAATAGATATTACCTGCAATATGGTCTCTCTTATCAATTACAAGACATGTCTTTCCTTTCTTTTTTGCTTCATAAGCAAATACTGCTCCATAAAGACCTGCTCCTACTACTAAATAATCGTACTTCATTACATCCTCTTTTCTGTTCATCTATATATTTTTATATCAGTGGTTCTGCAATCCCTGCACAGCACAATCTTATCCAAAGATTACCCCCGACTGAGATAGTATTTTTTCTCCTTCCCATATAAGAAAGGATTATCTCAGACTGAGATATAGCTGGTTATTCTTCTTAACATATTCCTCATATGAATCCAGCTTATAATTATTAATAATGCTTCTATTCATCTTAGTAAGCTTATCTGCATTAAGCTGTGCTATTGCCTTCTTAAGTTCCGTTACTGAATCAGCTTTGACAACTATTCCACCGTCTCCGATAATATCTCTTGCACCTACTCTGTCACTTACTATAACAGGTACACCATAACTTAATGCTTCTATAACCGTAAATCCAAATGTCTCATACCACACGCTCGGTACAATCAGTACATCTGTATTGTCAAATATACTCTCCAGCTCGCCATATCTGTATCCACCCTCACGAATCCTCATATATGGTGCCGGTCTGGCTGCCTGCTGGTACATTCTAAGTTCAAAGTCATGTCTGTTCTGATTCCACAATTCATCCAATGCTTTAACAAGCACATTATATCCCTTATATGGCTTAGGTGGTGCAAGATATGTTATTCTTAGCTTATCATCTGAAAATGTCTTTTGCTTTCTGTGGTCAGCTATATCTGCATGCATAATATTCATAACAACACTATCCTTAGGTGTTACAAATCTTTCATACACCTCTTTCGTTACGGTTGAATTATAATGAATCCTGTCAACCATATTTATCATGTCTATATAATAATTTCTAAGTTTAATATAATCCGCCGCTGTCAATAAACCACTCTCTGAACCTTCCGTCTGCTGCGCCTGACTGTCATTGCTGCGTATATCATTTAAGGATTCATCATAAAACTTCTGTCTGTGTGCACTCCTTATCTTCTTTACAGGTGCAGAATCTTTGAGTATTCTGTATAGTGATGACTGCATTATAAGAATCTTCTTTAAAGATAATGCATTTTTATTACATTCTACACATTTCTCACATGAACCGTCACATATATGTCCATTTGTAAAGAAATTAACCTTTGCACATAGCCCGAAGTAATCATGTGTTGTAAATACTATTGGAATATCCAGCTCATTAGCAGCCTCAAAGAACTCCCTGTGTATACCCATCAGTGTGTGTACATGTATTGCCTGCGGTGCTGTCTTCTTTAAGAAATCTATATATATCTTCTTGTCAGCAGGTGCTGTATACGCCTTAATATCAGTTATACCCTCATCAAGCGGAACCGGCAGCGGATTGACAAGCTCGTAACTTTTAATTCCATACTCAGGCTTTCCGGTTCTTATATAAGTCTTATGTCCCACCATTCTTACAGAACCCGGCCATAATAATCCAACCTCATTCCCCTGTCTTACCTGCTCTTTCATAATATCCATGCAGTACTTTGTAAGTCCACCTGACCTGTATGGTGGAAATCCTAACGCATAATGTAATATTACCACATCTGTTCTCCCGTATTATAATTACAAATATTTTTACTAAGGCTTATTTTCCACCTTCTGTAAATACCATTGCTATAGTCTTAAATAATATCCTGATATCCATTCCAAGACTCCAGTTATCTATATAATCAAGATCCATTTTAACTACATCTTCAAAATCCTCTACAGTATTACGCCCATACGCCTGCCACATTCCTGTAATTCCCGGCTTCATTGAAAGACGTCTTTTATGATGTGCACCATATTGTTTGAACTCACCCACCGTCGGTGGTCTGGTACCTATAAGACTCATATCACCTTTCAGAACATTAATAAACTGAGGAAGCTCATCTATACTTGTCTTACGGATAAATTTACCCACTTTCGTTATTCTTGGATCATCCTTCATCTTAAACATAAGCCCGCTCATCTCATTCTGAGCCATAAGCTCTTTCTTACGTTCTTCGGCATCAATATACATTGAACGGAACTTATATATATAAAAATATCTTCCGTTCTTTCCTACTCTTTTCTGCTTAAAAAACAATGGTCCTTTTGATTCCAGCTTAATAGCCGGAGCCACAAATATCATAGCAATAAGCATAATAACAATTCCTACTAATGAGCCGGCAATATCCATCATTCTCTTAACAGCAAGAGCTCTGTAATCATAAAATCTGTTAGCAAAAGTAACAACCGGTATATCATTAATCTTACCAAATGATGCTGCAAAATCAGAAAAATATTCCATAACAGCCAGCTTGATATGAACTGTAACACCCATATCTTCCAGCTTCTGAACTGTTCCCTGAAGTGATAACACTCTGTCATATGGCACATTTATATACACCTCATCTACAATCTCATTTTTTATAAACTTAATCATAGTGTGTGAATTAGCAACCACAGGTATATTTCCTATCATCTGTCCTGTCATATCTTTATCAATCACAGTAAATCCGATGATTTTACGTGTCCAGTCCTGTTTTTTATTCAGCTGCTCTTCAATCTTTTCTACATTCTCTGATGTAGTTACAACTAACATATGAAGAAAATCATTTCTGGCATTCTTTCCATTAATTATATATCTCTTTACAATACATCTGACAGCCAGTATTAATACTGCTCCAATAATAATCATAAATACATATATGCCTCTCGAAAACCCTTCCTGAGTCTCTGAGTTATTAAATAACAGTTCTAATATTGCAATAACTGCTCCTATAAGCGCACATTCAAGCACTGAAGCCTTAAACTCATCATAAAGCTGTCTTGATATGAAACCTTTATTGCCATCGTGACATAAATATACTATTATATATGCCACTACAACTATTAAAACATTAGAATTCATCCTCATCGCAGCATATGCCGTATCAAGCTCCTTATATCCCATAAGCCATACTATCCCCGCACCATAGTAGCTAATCAGCAGGCATAAAATATCTGTAAAAAACAGTATAATATTCTGAATATGTTCCTTTGTCTGATTCATTATTTTTATCTTCCTTCACTTTTTGTATCTTCACACATAATATCACAAACTAGCCAAACTATATATTATTGTATCATCTGATATATTAAATGTAAAGCCGGCAATTAATTGGGCACACCGCTTATATACTGTCATTTACGTTATCAGTCTGCAGCCGGTTCTGTTTCGGGCAATACATAACATGTAAAAAAGCCATATAATACAATTACTCTGCATCTATCTTTCTTTTATTTTTGATATAACTCACTACTTTTTTTGATACATTATCATATAATTTTTTAATAAAAATGTATGCCAAAACAGCAAATATAAGATAGAACCATCTGTATACATATGAATATTCATATCTGTACCATGCTGTACTTCTGAATGCACCTATGTCAAATATCCCATTTTTACTTATATATTTTGTATACATATAGAATATAGTGTTTAATACATTAAACAAAAACAGATGATGCATCATAAGTCCGAATGTATTATCAGATATAAATCTTACAATTCCGTTATTCTCAAGCGATGGTGTTAATATATCAGCAACACACAACCAGAAAGATATTCCTGTTACAGATGTTATAAAAGGAAGGAATATATTATCTATATTAAATCCACTCATTTCCGTAAGTCCTATAAAGCTTAAATCTCCATACTTTCTTACAAGTATTATATTAACTAAGACTGCTGCAAGCATTATTATAAGCTTTGGACATTTTTTATAATATTTTTCAACATATCTGCCATAGCACACTCCAAGCTGATAGAACTGCAAAAAGAACAATGTTTTAAGCCACGGAAGATTAACAGGTGTATTATATCCATGTCTTGCAAGATATACTGATAAAGTACCTGTTATAAAGAAGATAAGCATCATAACCACATCATTCCACAATGGTCTTATTATCTTTCTTAGAATAAGATACGCTGCAGTTACCATAAATAATACAGGAACAAACCAAGATGGTTCATTTATCTGAAACATTTTGCCATTCTGCCATGGCTCAACAAAAAGTGTTTTTAAGGATAATTTTTCACCATAATATATAATTCCCATTGATTTTAATACATTGACAAGGATTCCATAGAATAACGTCCATACAAAATATGGTATAAGAAGCGTTTTTGCTTTCTTTAAAATATATTGTCCGGTATTATCAAGTTTCTTTTCCCTGAAAAAATATCCCGATATAAATATAAACATTGGCATAAAAAATGAATTATATGGCATCACCCCTGCCATAATTCCAAGAGGCGACCACGCATGTGCATCAACTACAAACAGTATTCCTATCGCCGATAATATCATAAACTGACTATTCGTCTTTTTCCTACTCATTAAATATTCAACTCCTCTTTAGCCTACTGCCTTAATTCCATCCAGAAACTGCTATCGTCTTTACCAGGATAACCCACACATAATATATAGCTGTTTCCATCATCGCTTTTTTTCATATACATGCTCTTTCCTGTGGCAACATTTGTAAATATCAGTCTCTGTGAATGTTCGTATCTGCTGATTGTCCATCTCTGGTTATCCATTCCCGTATTGCTTTGTAATACGACACTCTCATTATTATCCGCCACTGCTATACATGTATTTTCACACCATGTAAGTATCCCATATTCCCCATCTTCAAGATGTGTTATATAGTATGCCTGCGGATTATCTCCTGTGGATTTAAGATATACAGGTGCGTCCTGTCTTATATCCTGTGGATCAATATACATTTTAAAATTCAGTCTTTGATTCGGCACTATATATTTCCATCCGTCTCTTACTATCATGCCGTCCCTATGCATATCTACAAGCTTAAAAACCACTGACGCAACTACTGCTGCAAATGCAAGCCACTTTATACAGCTCTTTATTACTTTTTTCATACCTTATCCTCTTATATCTCAAAATGGGATGGGTTAATTCCCATCCCATTAATACTAATCAATATCTGTTAAAAATATATATCCTTAAGTAATATATTCATATCAACATTGCCGGCAATTCCGGTAACACTTCCTGAACTTGTATACTGCCATATAATTGCATCCTTTTTAACTGCCTCATCATAGAACTCTCCATAACCTGCAATCCACTTATACTCACTGAAATCATGTTCAAATAATATATTTCTAAAGTAATTAACATTAGCATATATACCTGGTTCATATCCATTAGCAGCCACAGTATCCATAACTATTTTTGCATATGTAACTATTCTTGCACGTCCGTCTTCTGAATATGGATCAAGACCGTGTCTTATATAATAATCTGTAGCTTCAATATCTATGTATACACCCATCTTTGGATTTCTTCCCTGAAGCATTCTTAATAAATGTGACGCCTCACTATGCGCTTCTGCTTCACTTAATGCATATGAGAACAGATATACACCATATGGTATTCCAACTCTTTCACATTCATTCATATTTTCAATTGCTTTCTCATCATCCTGGGTAGTGTCGTCATCTCCAAAGCCTACACGTATTATGGCAAATGATACTTCTCCTGACTGTGCAACTGCGTCCCAGTCAATATCTCCCTGATATTTAGAAACATCAATTCCCTTTGCTCCTGCCGTTAATGAAGGCTTTATATCTATATCCGGTGTCTTATCATCTGAACATTTTCTTCCTTCATAATAGCCTGTGAATGCATAATGCATAACATATTTTCTGACATCACTTTTATATGCCTGTATCAAATCATAATTATTATTAATATAATAATCATTATCATACCAACTGCTTGGTCTTCTTCCTTCATATACACCATAATTAATATAATGCCATAAAAGAGTCTTTTCATCAGTTCCAAGCTGTTCTCTTACATCCTGATATGTATTTGCATAATACTGTGCATCAAATACAGGCTTCATTGCATTATAAAAATCATCGTCTACCATATATTTTGAATTACTGTCTGTTAATGTTCTGTTCTCATTAATACCATAATAAATATAATGAAGTGTACACAGATGGCTGTCGTAACCATATTCCTGTGTGACATCAGGATTGTTATTCATATATGCATTGATATCAAAATAATTGCTTGCCTGTCTTGATTCATATACACCATAATTAACATAATGCCATTGTGCTGCTGCCTTATCATCACCAAAGGCTGCCTTTATATCAGGATTATTATTAATATAATAATCTGCATCAAAAACATAGTTATAATCTATACTTCCTCCAACTCTGCCTTCCTGTCTGCCCCAGTTAATGTAATGATGATAATATGCTCTGTAATCATCACCATAAGCAGCACTTAAATCACTATATCTGTTCTTATATGCATTAACATCAAACGACCACTTTGCCTGTCTTCCCTCGTCAATTCCCCAGTTTATAAAATGTTCCCATAATGCGTCTGGATTATATCCATATGCCTCCTGAAGATCTGGATACATATCATAATAATCCCCCGGATCAAAGACTTCCGAATAATCATCGCCATCATAACTATACGCATAGGCATTATCCGGTCTTACCATAATAATCAGTAATGCTATAAGCATACACTGCATTATAAGTGCCAATATCTTCTTTCTGTTCATTTTTTAGATTCCTCCATTACTCATTCAGACAGTTTTGTTTATTATCTATTTTTTAACAATCTTCTTTATCCTGTCTGATACTATGCCAAGAAGCTCTACTGCCATACTTTCTTTAAATATCAACAATATTATAAAATATATTGCAAAGAAACATATTGAGCTTATTGCCAACGTTATAAAACTACTCTGTATTCCTACAAGCTTAACCCAGTATGAACCTGCTGCTGCAAGTATAACCGCAATACATATTACAATATAACGTATACTCCTGTAAACCTCTTTTACATCTTTTTTAAGCACAATATACTGCCATATAAGTACCACTATCTCTGCCACCATGGTACCAATTGCCGCTCCTGCTGCTCCCATTGATGGTATTAATACAATATTAATTATAAGGTCTACAACGGCTCCTGCTATTTCTGAGTAGAGCACACTCATTTCCCTGTTCATGGGAACCAGCATCTGTATTCCCATTACATTAGTAAGACCTATGCATATAAGCGTAGGCATTATTATCTGCATCGGGACAATTGAACCTGCATAATCACCACCCGACAGGAAAAATATTCCTTCCTTTGCAAACATCATAAAATATACCGTCATCGGAACTGATATTATAATTACAAAATTAATTGTCTTATGTATAATTCTTTTAAATTCATCAATCATACCTTTCTCTATAAAGTATGATACTCTTGGAAGAAGTACGGTACTGACAGCCGTTACTATGCTCACCAAAATATTCTTAATCTTGACAGCTGCATTATAATAACCAACATCTGCATCGGTCTTCATAAATCCAAGCATTACCGTGTCAAGATTTGTATAAATAGTTGTTGCAATCGACATCGCAAAGAATGTAAAAATCATCTTATAATGCTGACGGAAATTATAATTTCCGAGTGGTTTCATAATTATATGTTTACGAAGATTAATAAAATTACATATATTAGATGCTGAACTTGCAAATATACTTATCGCTCCATAATATATATAATCATCGCTGTCATGGATAAATAAAAACATACCTATCATCGCTAATGTTTTAAATATCAATGAGCATGCTGTTATATATGAAAACTGCTCCAAAGCTCTGTAGAGCCACTCCATACCAATAGTATTAAAAAATATTGTTAATCCAACAATTATATAAAGCCATTTATCCTGATTGAGCTGTGGGACAAATATTATTGCACCTGCAAACACTATGTATGCCAATACTGACATAAATGCATTAATTAAAAATACTTCCTGTACTGTTCTTGAGAGTTTTATTTTGTCATCCCTTACCCTTGCACACGCCCTTATTCCATAGGTCGGAACACCAAGCTGTGCAAACATTGAGAAATATGTAACAAGCGAAATAGCAAATGCTACCTTACCTGTTCCTACCGGTGACAATACCCTTGATACATATGGAAATGATATCAATGGAAAGATAAAACCAGACATCGTCAATATAGCATTCATAAGCATGTTTATCTTAAGTGATTTTTTCTTTGTACCTTTACCCATTGTGTTATCCTCACTATATCAGTTGAATATCTGATTATCTTTTTATCTTAATCTTAAATGATTCATCATTTTTATCAAGTTCATCTACCACGGCATTCATAGAACCATCTTCATTTTCAACAATCTTAAGAGCCTTTCCGGTATATACATTAGTTATCCAGTAAAGTTCAGAACTTCCAATTCTCTCAATTTTCCATTTCTGCCATTCACTCTGTACAGACCTTTGTGTCAGTACATTATCACTAAGGAAGCTCGCTCCGACACATACTGAACCATCTCCACAATATATATAATACACACCATCACCATCATAGGCAATGTAGAATCTCTGCCAATTCTCACCGGGTGACGGTTCATAGAACCTTATATTAGTTCCCGGTACCATATTTCCCTTTTCAACATCAAGGTTATAGGTCGTTGTATTATCATACAGAGTATACATTCCATCCTTGAACAAACTTCCGTCCGTGTGGAAATTCACTGTCTTTACAACAAGCAGACCTATAATTATAAAAACTGCAATATAGCTTATTATACCTGCAGTCTTTTTTTTCTTTTTTATCATTATACTGTCACACTCCTTTCTTTTCGAGAGTCTGCCAATATACTAAATGTCATTAATATAAATGGATTATATGTTAATTCCATAAGATGATGTTCCATAAATGAACTTATTGCAAGAACCGTAATAATAATAAGTCCAAACTGTTTTTTTTCTTTTATCAGTCTTTTCCCGATATATATATTAGCTGCCATTACAAGTGTAAATATATATACGCCTTTTTTTATAAGGATACTTACATAAGAAGAGTCCAAAAAGAAATACTCCCTGTTTGTAAGTATTGTTCCAAAGCCAAATCCATTCTCTGTAATACCCTGTCCATAGAAAGAAACTCCATACTCTGTAAATCCATTATGACCCATAATAAGTCTGTTAGACAGAAGAGAATTAATCTTATTCCATATAGCCGAATCTTCATTATAAAGCAGTGACATAATAATCATTATTGCCGCAAGTACCGGCATTATATATGGCATATATTTTACAATCCTTAATTTTTCAGGTCTTATCTTAAAATGTTCAAGCAGCTTATACGCAGCCACCATAATGCACAAAATAAAAATGCATAATACATTATTCCTCGCTCTTGTATACTTGTATACAACTACCGCAAGAGCCATAATTCCGACCAGTTCTGCATATGTAATCTTTTTCCATCTAAGATATACATATACCATTACAATTATAAGTATATGTGCCGCACAATCCGTAGGATAACCTATACCAAGCGAACTTCTTGAGCCTCTGCCCTCCTGTACATATACATAATTAATCGTAATACCCATATATGATAATACTAACGCAAGTACCTGTATCTGCACTGCCACACACAGATATACATATGCAATCTTTTTAAATGATACATTTCTTGCACCTATACAGAACAATACAAGATCAACAACCTTTGCATCTCCATTATAAATTGTAGAATACATTGATAAACCTACAACTGCACCTATAAATACTGCCTTCCCTTTTGTCATGTCATTGCCAAAAGCCATTCCGGCAATAACAAGTGCAAGCAGTGTATCATATATTATCAACCCATAATTATCAAATATCAATTCATAATCAAGCGTTGTTGAACTGATATATTCAACCAGCACATAAGCTGCAAACATTGCAAGATATATTATCTCATACCAGTTAATATTATATCTTTGAATTCTTTTTACAATCGTATCTACGCGTTCTTTTAATTCCATTAGTTATCCCCTGAATAATTTTTCATATACATCAACAATATAATCCCAGCTATAGTAGTCACTGATTCTTTTTCTGGCTTTCTGTCCAATAGCTTCTATTGATGCTGCGTCCATACGCTCCGCTTCATCAATTAACTGTGCAAGTGAACCAGGTGTTTTATCCCAGTATAAAGCCCCGTCTTCTGCAACTTCTTTATTAAATCCGACATTAAGTAAAAGATTGAGTCTTGTAGACCCCAGTGCCTCAAGAAGACTTGGATTAGTTCCCCCGACCTCATGTCCATGAAGGTATGCAAAAGCATTCTCTCTTATCTTCTTTAACAATTCCTGATCGTATACCGTTCCCGCAAAACATATTCTCTCATCACTATCAAAATGCGTTCTTTTCTTGAGTTCTTCATAAAAATCATCTGAAACATTAGTTATAAGAGCAAAACGTTTCTTTGTATCAGACCTCATAAATTCACGAATCATTGTCTCATAATTATTCTCAGGAACAAATCTTCCCACAACAAGATAATATTCGCCTTTTTTCAAATTCTTCTGTGCATACCAGTCTGTAAGTCTGCTATCATCGTCACTAAGCCCAGACTTCTTTATATCAGCACCATATGCAATAAATGTTGTCTTTGGATTATATCTGCTGTATTCTCTTTTAATATATTTTTCAATATTCTTACTGTCACATACCAGAAGATCTGCATGCTTTACCATTAGCCTTTCTGATATCTTCCAGTATTTTCTTACAGGTGCACTCCACTTTGCACGTTTCCACTCATGTCCATCAGGATTAACATAAAGCACGCCTCCGAGCTTTTTAATCTGATTTTTATATTTTCCGACAAATGGTCCGATTCTGCATGCAAGAATATAAAATATCGGATTCTTTATATTATTTTTTCTGGCATAAGCTATAAATAACTTAAGTGCCTTTATATCATATGTTATCGCCTTTGCAGAACCTATGTTATCCCATGGAATGTTATAACATAATGCACCATTATATTCATATATCTTATCACAAGTACCATATTCTTCTTTCTCCACAGCACACGCCACATGATATTGTATATTCTTATCTTTCTGATTGAATGTCAGTTTATCCACAAATGTCTCATAACCGCCATACTGTGCCGGAATACCCTTGCATCCAATTATAAAAACATGTTTTTTTCCATCTATTTTTTTCATTATATATCACAGTCTCCTGACTTTTTACTTTTAAACAAACATTAGCAAGTATACCACAGCAATATTTATATGTAAATAGATATTAGTTGTTGTGTTATTACATTAAACAAATATTTACATATCACATAATCTTATTAATACTTTTAATGACTTTATAATATTTCTGGTTTCAAATATTTCTTTATCAAGCGATGTGCTGCCAAGAGAAGCACTTGTTCTACCGTCTTTATGAATTATTTTCAGTTCGGAAGTATAGAGTGTATGCATCTTTTTCTTTTCAAGAATCCTGAATAGTATATCCTCTTCACAATATAAAAATGTATATGGGCAGAAAGCATACTTCATCGTATTTATATATTCAGGAGTAAATATCATACATGCTCCATGTAACACTACATCTTTATGCTTATTATCACTATACATCTGACAGCTTTTATCCATGGAAATCTTTTTCCTGCTGACAACATTATATAATATACCGCTTATTTTTCGTGGAAATAATCTTATACAATATAAAAGCATAAGCCATATAAATCTTTTATTCTTCCAGTTCTTTGCTTTTTTCCTGGTCACACCATTTTCTCTATACGGATTCTGATGCCTGTTATCAATAGTTACTATATCCGGTCCAATAACTGCCACTTTATTTTCTTTATAAATCTGTTCTATCTTACTGATAAAATCTTCCTGATAAATCTCGGTATCATTATTTATGCATACAACATAATCTGATTGAAGCTTATTCACCGCATATCTGTATCCTATATTGTTCCCCTTTGCAAATCCGCCATTTTCTGCTGACTTTAATAATATAACCTTTCCCTGGTATTGATTAAATTCTATATATTCACTTATTTTTTCTGCCGCATTATTAGTTGAGGCATTATCTACTATTACAACGGAATAATTGTCATCTCTGATATTTTTAATAATTGACTGCACGCAGCTCATTGTCAATTCATATGTATTATATTGCAAAATAACAAAACTGATATGTTTCATAACAACCCTCTTTCTTATCTTACCATCCTGTTTTACTGCTATACCAGATATTTATTTACGATTCTATCCGGCAGAAGCTTAAGACATATATACATAACTCTCCAGGATATGCATGGTGCAGCAGCAAATATAACACTTGCAGACTTTTCAGCTTTTTTCGCATATTTTGACCTGTTATAATACGATATATATGGTTTTATATTATTGCCGGCTATATCTTTAAGCATACGGCTATTAAAATATCCACATTTTAATGTATTAAAAATCACCCACATTCCGGTTCTTACACGTCTGTATGCTACAGCCTGTTTTATCTTAACGCTATTCGTATTATTATATATTTCTGCTATTTTTTTTGAAGCCTTAAGATTACTCAGCTTCTTTTTATCAAATTCCTGTGTTGTACACATTTTCTGTAATGCCGAATTACAGTTATATCTATATATATATAACGGCTGGTTTATATAAACAGCTCCCCTGCAATAAAGGCTGTATTCTGCTATAAATACCATATCTTCGCCAATTGAAATATCATTATCAAAGCTTATATTATGTTCTTTTATTATGGACAACTTATATAATTTATTCCACAGGTATCCGCCTATGTTATTATTACACAATACCTGTTCTGTAATCTGTTCCTGTGAAAGACTTAGATTATTACCTTCAGCAATGCATCTTAATGTACCATCAGACTGAAGTCTGTTCATTGCACATATACTAAGATCCACATCGTATTGTTTTATACTTTTATAAAGCATCTTAATATAATTACTTTCTATGTAATCATCTGAATCAACGAATACGACATATTCTCCTTCTGCCTTATCAAGCCCTTTATTTCTCGCCTTTGAAACGCCCCCAGTATCCTGATGTATTACCTTTATTCTTTTATCTTTATTATTATCAGCAAATCTGTCACATATAATTCCTGACATATCTGTTGAACCGTCATCTATAATAATAATCTCTGTATTGATATATGTCTGTTTTATTACCGAATCCAGACATTTTTCTATATATTTCTGCACATTATATACCGGTATTATTATTGAGACCAAATCTTTCATAAATCCATGCCTCCATAACCTTTATATCTCTATATCTTATCCTGCTTTTTTTCATCATAATAATGTTCAAAATACACTCTGTAAAATATCTTAAATGTATCCTTAAATACGTTTAACACATCCTTCATACCTATTCTTTTTGTATTTGAATCACGCACATAAACGACATTAACAGGCATCTGTGCAATAGAAAACCCACGCCTGTGTATGGCAACCAGAAGTTCTATATCGTACGCAAAGCCTGATGTTCTTATAAGATGTGCTACCGGCTTTAACGCTTCCATCTTAAATACCTTAAGTCCTGTCTGTGTATCCTTTACATTCAGATGAAATAATACAAATAGCATTATATAATATCCAAAGCTTATTATTTTTCTTTTTAGCGGATATTCAATATTAGAATCTTTGTGAAGCTTACATCCTATAACAACATCATCTCCATCTTTAAGCATCTTACCAAGGTATCCCTCAAGCTGTGACGGGTCAAGCTCCAGATCTGCATCAACAAATGCAATATACCTGCCTTCTGCCTGGGAAACACCGGAAATAATCGCATTGCCTTTCCCCCTGTTTTTATCAGAAGATACTAATCTTACCCTGCTGTCAGCATTGGCAGCTCTTAAAACTTCTGCTTTTGTCGAATCAGTACTTCCATCATTTGCAACTATTATCTCCATATCTGACACAAAACGTCCAACTCTCTTAATAGTCTCCATAATACTATTATATATCAGCTTTTCCTCATTATACGCCGGCATTATTATTGATAATTTACCATCCAAATCAAGCATTTTCCCTCATTTCCGGACAAATCCCACAAAATACCACAACTTACCAAATTATATTCTTAAAACGAATTAATATATTCTTATTATTTTTCACATAATATAGAAAAAAATCATGCCATAAGCATGATTTTTCTAATGCCGGCGACCGGACTTGAACCGGTATGAGTTTAACCTCGCAGGATTTTAAGTCCTGTGCGTCTGCCAATTCCGCCACGCCGGCAGAGTTATATGGGACCAATAGGGCTCGAACCTATGACCCTCTGCTTGTAAGGCAGATGCTCTCCCAGCTGAGCTATGATCCCATGTGTTTTAGTCCGCTTCGTTTGTTTCCGTACCGAACTGACTTGTTTATTATATACTGATTATTCATTAAAAGTCAAGCACTTTTTTTATTTTTTTGTATTTTTTTGTATTTTAAAAATTTCAGCTTATACAGGTTCCTATTTTTTCCCCAAGCCTAACCTTTGTTTCGCAATTGTTAGCTGTATTAACCATAATGTCTTCATCAGGTATAATTGTATTCTTTTTAAACATAAGTATAATCGTTGATCCGCCATACTCAAAATATCCTTTTTCTTCTCCACGCACAGTTTTACATATATCAGGATTATTAACAATCTTTCCGACAAGAAGTGCTCCGACCTCCATTACTATTACATCACCGAAATTTTCTGTTCTGTGTATACAATATTCTCTGCTATTTTCCTTATATATTGGATACACATCATTGGCAACCGGATTCACTGTATGATACACACCATGTATAATGCGCTCTCTTCCCTTAATACCATTATCTATATAATGATATCTATGATAATCATCAACACACAATCTGAATATTCCTATATAACCGCCTTCATATTCTTTAGCAAGCCTGCTATCTCTTAAAAGTGAAGCAACCGTATACTTTGTATCCTTTACTACAAATTCAGAATCAGAATCAATTTTATACATTGAAAGTCTTGAGTCACATGGACTTACAAGTGCTTTCTTATCCATATCAACAGGTCTTAACTCTTTCTTTATCTTTCTTGTAAAAAAATCATTAAAAGAATCAAATGTCTGTTTCTCATACAGTGACAAATCCACATTATTCGCCTTACAAAACTTTGGAACTATAATCGTTGAAAACTTAGTATCAAGAATTCTCCCACATAATTTTGATACTGATGGTCTTATAAGCATTGATGTAAGCACTCTTCCTATCGACGTATTATACAGCTTGTCAAGCAGCTTATCCTGTCCGTTATCATCTGCTGCAATATTCCCCTGTCTATCTAATAGCTTCATATTAATCTCCATTCCGCAGGCATTTTTAATGCCGGAGGAATCGCGAGCCAAA
>ERZ773204.243-NODE-243-length-45661-cov-10.587335_pt1 | contig 45661 bp, 40 predicted proteins | sample MGYA00581007_ERZ773204 | MGnify/ENA primary metagenome ERZ773204 (study PRJEB29015, sample SAMEA2737757) | human gut metagenome | biome: human gut; feature: human-associated habitat; material: faeces | place: China | collected 2012 ... | reverse complement strand
AATAGTAGCGGTGGATGCTATTTAACGTCAGCTTGCATGAGTGTAAAAGGAGAAGAATTTCTAGATGATTGTGATGAACTTGAACTTTTAAGAAATTTTCGGGATTCATATGTTAAAGAGAATTATCCGCAGGACATAGAGAAATATTATGTGATTGCGCCCAAAATTGTAGAGAAAGTGAAAGGGCTGAAAGATAATGTAGATGTGTTCCAAAAAATGTATTATGAGTTAGTACTGCCATGTTGCAATTTAATTGAAGAAAACAAATTGTATGAAGCATATAATAGATATAAAAATTATTCATTAGAATTAGCTGAAAAATATTTACAATAGCCGCTTTATTTCGTATACCTTTTAATCACTATTTCAGTACCTGATATATCAAAATGCTCATAACTGCGACTCATTCTTTGAGATATGAGAGACCAGAAAACCTTGAATTTTCAATAAGAACATTTGATTATATGAGAAGTGGTAATAATTATGGAAAAAAATTATGGAAAAAAATTATGAAAGACAGAATGAACAATTAAGAAGAAATATTGAATTATTAGAACAAGGAATTACAGTAAAAAAATATTTACAGATAGAAAATGATATAGAGGTCGAGGGAAGTACAGCAATCTATAATTATTTCGGAATCTTTATTATATATAGTGAATCTGAAAAAAGATTTATTTTAAAAGGACATCCAGAAAAAAAAGACGAATATTCAAAAAAATATATGGGAGATTATATACATAGAATTATAGATCCCAAGAGCTATAAAAAACATTTGCGCAGATGTTTCTTGAATGATTTCTATGTATTAAAGTATTATAGGCTAAATCCAAAAGAGTTCCCAACTATAGAAGAATATTTAGTCAGAAAAGGAGATACATGTGAAAAATATATAAATGAATTCATTCAATTGAATGGTAAAGTTTTACAGGAATATTGGGATATGGGATATTTACATTATACTTCTATAAATGATGAGAAAACGATAGTAAAATACCAAATACAAGTTATGGCAAGAAGCTTGTTAAATTTAAGAAAGAAGAGTCGATTTTTGTATGAAATATTAAATATGATAGTTGATATTCTTGTTAAGTCATTTCCATTTTTTATCTGGCTGTTATACATGAATAAATCATCTTTATTAACAGGAGTAAATATAGTTCAAAAGGGTAGTTCTTTAATCGCTGGAATTCTAGGAAATTATTTAGCAGGAATCTTTATGTATCTTATATGTTTGGTGATGATTTTTGTTATAGATTTGATTGTGTTTAAAAGTATATATACAATAAAACTGAAAATATTTGATTGGATAATTGATAAAAGCGTATAAAATATATAATTTTTTAAGATTTCCATTAAGGCATCCATTAGGATGCCAAATAATTTGCTAATGAAAGTAATTTCTGTTATTTTATTAACAAGGAAGGAGAACTGTTCACCAAGAGTTCTCAGGTATTTACTTTGTCTTTGTTCCATTGAGCAACACATATTCTAGTAAATATAATGGTCACGTGGGCTATTAGTCCATCTTTACAACAGTCACCTTTTAGGATTAAGAAAAATTACTGTTCAGTAATGTATCACAACTTACATTTAAGACAGAAGCAATAGCTTTCAATTCAATATCAGTAACAAAACGTTGTCCAGATTCAATTCTTTGAATAGCATTTTTGTCTACATCAAGCCCGTGTATTTGAAGCATATCTGCAAATTTGCGCTGAGAGGTTTTTTCGGGAAGTTGTAAACGCAATTCTTTAATTTTTTGTCCACAAATATTATTAAATCCAGTTGAAGATTTATTTTTATACATAGATAAACTCCTTTCTGAAAAATGACATTCACTAATTGTCAATTTAAAAAGTATATGATAAAATAAAACAAATAATGACACTTACTAGATGTCAAAGATGATTTTATTTACGAAAGGGAGAAGAATAATATGAAAAAGAAAACATCGTTATTATTAATGCTAGTATTCATTATGTTGTGTATGACAGGGTGTTCGTCAGTACCCAAGGAAAAACAAATCAAACAAGATATAATGGATGCAAGTTCCTCACTCGCATTAGCTGAGAATGAAAAAGTAGTTGATATTGAAATCAAGGATAGAAAAACGGACAAAAAAGCTAAAAGTGATCAAGTGATATGTGTCGTAAAAACAGAATTAGACAATGTTTCTTATGAAAAAGGATATACATTGTCATATCATAAATTTGATAATGGATGGAAAATGCAGTCTATTATTATAGGCGAAAGTGCTGATTGGGTTATAAAACCATTAAAGGGGGTTAATGAAGAACAGATTAAGAATTCTTTAGCTTACAAGACAATAAATGTTGATGGTGAGTTGTGGACAATCGAAGATGGAGAAATTTCCGATATTGTTATAAAAAAACAAGATACAGATTTAGATAAAGGGAAAGATAAAGTAACTATTAAGATAAAATTAAATGGAGAAATGGAAGAAGTTGAAGGTACAATCAAAGCAGAATATGATTTTGATAAAAAATGGGAATTAAAAGATATGGAAGACGAGAATGATTTTTCATCGAAGGAAAAAGCAGATAAAGCTTTAAATGTTAATGAAGAAGATTTGATTGCTGAAATTTCAGGAAGAGAGATATCATTTGGAGAAACAAAATCAGATGCTGGTAATGTAATTTCTTTTATTAATTATTCGACACAACAGAAAATAAAGATAAATACAGATGATATATCAGAATTCACAATCAATCAACAGACAAAAGAAGAGAAAGGAAAAGGCGTAACATATGAATGCAGTTGCAAATTGTCAAAGGCAGATGTGCAATATACTCTTCAGGTAAAGTATTTTTATTATTATGATGGAACATGGAATGATCCAAGTGTAACAATTACTCCTGTGTTAGATACGGATTCAATTAATTTGAGTGGAACTTGGAAAGGAAGTTATACAGGAGCAGGATCTTCTGGAACAGCAGAGCTAGATATTAACTCAGAAGATGGGATAAATTATTCTGGTACTTATACATATACTTCGGATAAATCATATGTAAATTCTGGAAGTTATAAAGTAGAAGGAACATTTGACAAAGATACAATGCAATTAAAATTAAAAGCAGGGGATTGGATTTCGAAGCCAGATCGTCCACTTTCTGTTGAAAAACAGGATATTTCAGCAATCTATTATGTGGATAGTTCAAAGTTGACTGGAAGGGGACAATGTGGAGATATATTTAATATAAACAAGTAGATAAAGTTAAAAATCTGAAGGAGAAGATGAGTTGAAAAAGTGGATACAAAGGATAATATTTATTCTAATATTGATTGTTATCGTAATGGTGTCGGTATTAGGATATCAAAAATTATATAAGGATAAGAAACCAAAACAAGAGGAAGATGTTATTGTAAAAGAAAATGTAAAAGTCATTACTTCGGATATGGATAAGAAAAAAAAACCGATAAATGTGAATGATGATAATCTTGTTTTTGAATCAAATCCGAAATACAAAGAAGGAGATGTAATTGTTGCAGGTGAGATTAGTGGGGCTGAAGATGGATTTATAAGAAAAGTAGTGTCAGTTAAAAAAACAACTGGAGGATATGTAGTAGAAACGCAATCAGCTCTTCTAACAGATGTATTTGAAAAAGCATATATTGAAAAAAGACTAAAAATAACAAAAGATGGAGTGCAAGAAGTATCTAACAATGTGAGCAGAAAAGATACTGATAAAGCTGTAGAGACAGTACAGATGATGTCCGTTAAAATGGAAAAGAATTATTCTGTGACAGAAATGGCAGATAAGAAAAAAGATAGTAGTTCATCAAATGTTTCAGAAACTCAGGATGATTCGAAATCGAAAGAAAATGATAACGAAGAGCTAAAAAAAGAAGAACCAAAGAAAGAAGAACCAAAGAAAGAAGAACCAAAGAAAGAAGAACCAGAAAGTGAGTATGATTTTGGAAAAGCTTTTGAGGAAACGATAGATAATGTTACGATTTCAGGTGATATGGGAATTGATCTTGAAGTTGAATTGATGTTAGATATTAATCATGGAAATATCAAATATGGTATGGCGATGTATAGGAAAGCGGGGGCAAATCTTTCAGTTGATTTGAAAGAAAGTATGAGTAAAGAGTATGAGAAGCAACTGTTTGAAAAAAAAATACCTAATTATACTTTTGTCGTGGCAGGAGTACCGATTGTTATAACGAATCAATTAGAATCGAATCTTACAGGAAAGATTGGAATTGAGGGAAATTGGAATATGTCACTTTCCTGGTTAGATGAACAGACTGTTGGATTTATATATGATAGTAAGACAAATAAAGTAAAAGAGATTAAAGATCCAAAAGAGCAGAAAGATATTTCAGATGGAATTGAGTGGTCAACTATTGCATCAGCAAAAGGCGATGCCTCCGCAGGAATAGATATTCATTTAATTACAAAGTTATATGGAACATGTGGAGGTGACATCTCAGCTGGAATTTTTGGAAATGCATCAGGTGAGGTGAGTTTGTCTAATCGAGAGGATCAGTATTATGCAGGAACAGTAAATCTGAGTATTGTTCCTAATCTTACAGGAAAGCTTGTTGTTGACCTTCCACTTGTATCAGAGGAACTTATGGAGGTGGAAATTTTCAATAAAGATTTACCGGCAATTTGGGAAAAAAAGTGGAAATCCAGTTGGAATCCAGAAGATGATTTGAATTATTCTGATACCGGGGAGCAGTGGAACTTATATAAAACCAGATATGGGGAAACATATAATATTGATGCGCAAGAGTTTCAATTTAAAATTCCTTTAGGATGGAACGTTGAAAGCGAAGAAATAGGGAAACCAAATGATGAAATTATGGAAAAGGTTGCGTTATCTAATGACCGTGGTATTACAGTTACATTTTGGTCTTTAGCACACGAATTGGGAGGACGGTCTGGTGTATCTATGTTACAAGCGGACATAACAAAAGCGGATGATTCGGAATTCATTCCGAGTTTTCCAAATGGAACAAATACAGACTTCTCATCATTAGGCAATTTTATTGTAGCGAAGGTACATATTATTGGCGAATTGGATATGAAGAGAGATTCAGATTTTACTCCTGTAGATTCAGGAGCTACATTTTATGCAGTTGTTCCAGAATCTTATTTGGGAACAAGAGAATTTGTAGGACAAGCTGGGAATGTAGATGAATTTTCTTTTGATTATCCAACACCATATGCATTCATTGCAGAGTCACCAGATGGAACCTTTACTGTGGGTGAAGAAAGAGATGTGGTTAAAATATTGAAGAGCTTTAAAGTTGCAGAGTAAAAGAGAAAACAGTTCACTTATAAAATGGCAGGCGGAGACTCCGCCTGTTTTTAATAGTTGAAGACTACACTTGTTAAATGAGGATTGACACAAATGATTAAATGTCAACTTTTCATAAAAAGTACACTAAATTCCAGCAGTCATAATTACAGTTTGAGGAATCTTTGTATACCACTCTCCCACGAGCAGATTTTATCTGCCCGTGGGAGTACTTTTTCAGCTTAGTGATTTATCTTACCGCCGAAATCTATCTGGCACGTGCAAGATATTGTGACAGTGTTCTCCAGAAAATGTTAGAAGTAGGAACAAAAGCACCAGATTTTGAATTACCGGATCAGAATGGAGAATTACATAAATTAAGCGAATATCTTGGAAAGAAAGTAATCCTATATTTTTATCCAAGGGATAATACACCTGGATGTACAAAGCAGGCTTGTGGATTTTCGGATAGATACCCACAGTTTGTTGAGAAAGGTGCGGTTGTACTTGGCGTAAGCAAGGATTCAGTTGCATCACATAAGAAATTTGAGGAAAAATATGGACTGGCATTTACGCTTTTATCAGATACAGAGCGCAAGGTTATTGAATCATATGATGTATGGAAGGAAAAGAAAAACTACGGAAAAGTATCCATGGGTGTGGTCAGAACAACATACCTTATTGATGAACATGGGATAATAGTAAAAGCTAATGATAAAGTAAAAGCAGCTGATGATCCTGAAAAAATGCTGCAGGAATTAAGTTGATGAAGATTATATTATCACCCGCTAAAAAAATGAAAACAGACACTGATAGCATAGGGATATTATCATGTCCGGTATTCATGGAAAAAACAGAAGAGATACTTAGCTGGCTGAAAGGAAGAACCGAAGAAGAACTTCAAAAAATGTGGAAGTGCAATGACAATATTGCGGCACAGAACATAGAGAGAATTAATTCTATGAATCTGTATAAACAACTTACACCTGCTGTTTTAGCTTACGAGGGCATTGCCTATCAGTATATGGCTCCTGTAGTTTTTGAAGATGCTCATTTTGATTATGTGCAGGAACATTTGAGAATAATGTCAGCGTTTTATGGGGTATTAAAACCGATGGATGGTATTACACCATATCGACTCGAAATGCAGGCAAAGGCTTCAATAGGGCATTATAAAAATTTGTATGAGTTCTGGGGTGAGATGCTTTACAGGGAAGTAATGGATGACAGCGGAATTATCATTAATCTGGCTTCAAAGGAATACTCTAAATGTATTGAAAAATATCTGACTCCAGCAGACAGATATATTACTATTACTTTTTGCGAAAAGTCTGGTGATAAGCTTATCACAAAAGGCACATATGCTAAGATGGCTCGTGGTGAAATGGTAAGATATATGGCAGAGAATCATATAGAAAAACCAGATGATATCAGAAGTTTTAACAGACTTGGTTATGTATTCAGAGGCGAAATTTCGTCAGGTAATGAATACATATTTGAAAGAATTGTAGAATAACAAAAGGAAGGGATGATTGCATGAATAAGAAAAAATCAAATTCAAAAAAGGCAGTTATGATAGGCTGCGGATTCGTAGGCTCAGCATCTGTATTTGCGCTTATGCAGAGTGGATTATTCACTGAAATTGCCTTGATAGATGCGGATAAGAATAAGGCAGAGGGAGAGGCTATGGATATCAGTCATGGAATACCATTTGCCAGCCCTATGAAAATATATGCTGGTGATTATGATGATGTGGCAGATGCTGCGATTGTAATTATATCAGCAGGTGCAGGGCAAAAGCCAGGAGAAACAAGACTTGATCTGGTAAATAAGAATGTGGCAATATTTAAGTCCATTATTCCGGAAATTGCCAAAAGAGATTTTGGAGGAATCCTTCTGGTTGTAGCAAATCCTGTGGATATTCTGACACAGGTTGCAATCAAACTGTCAGGACTTCCGGAGGAAAGAGTTATCGGCTCAGGAACAGTTCTTGACAGTGCAAGACTTAGAAGCAAGCTTGGACAGCATTTATCAGTGGATAGCCGAAGCGTGCATGCATTTATAGTAGGAGAGCATGGAGACAGTGAAGTTGTGGCATGGTCATCTGCTAATGTATCCGGTGTTCCGCTTAGTGACATGTGTGAGATGAGAGGTCATTATAACCATAAGGAAAATACGAAGGAAATCGCAGATGCTGTCAAAAACAGTGCCTATGAGATTATTAATAAGAAGCATGCGACATATTATGGAATTGCAATGTCAGTAAAACGTATCTGTGAAGTAATTATGCGTGACGAAAAATCAATACTTCCTGTATCGCACATGATACATGGAGTATATGAGATTGATGATGTTGTATTAAGTATGCCTGTCATTGTTGGTGCAGATGGAATTGAATCTGATATACCGATTAATCTTAGTGGAGAAGAAGCATTGAAGCTAAAAGAATCAGCAGACGCATTAAAGAATATAATTGACACATTAACCCTATGAAACGTTTTGGAGATCCTGAAATTGATGATGATTGATTTCCTGAGATAGTGTATAATGAACGGTAAGAATATTTGGGATAAGAAGAAATTGCACCATGTATGAAATAATGACTGCCGATGAAGCAATCCGGCTGGTTCGGGACTGAAACTGATAGAGGTTTGGTACAACTAACAAGAATAGGAGCGTGACATGAAGAAAAAGAATTCTTATAGATGGCTGATATGGATTTTTCTGGCTGTAATTCTGATAGGTGTGGCATTGTGGAATATCCTGCCGCCGTATATTGACCGACGGCAGTCGACGAAAGATTATGAAAAACTTGCCGAAGAATATGTCAGTGGTGAATCCGAACCGGATGACGGGAAGCAGAAGAAAAAAGACTGGTGGAGCACCGACATTAAAGTCGAATTTGACCAGTTAAAAAAAGAAAACCCGGACATCATCGGCTGGATACGGTTCGACGATCAGGATGAGATTAGCATCAACTATCCTATCGTGTACTCCGGGGACAACGAAAAATATCTGCGCAAAGATATCCATGGAAATGAACACATCGCCGGAAGTATCTTTCTGGAAGGACTGAATCAGTCAGATTTTTCTGACCTTTATAACATCATTTACGGACACAACATGAACAATGGCAGTATGTTCGGCAGTCTGAAGAAATACAAGGATGAAGGCTTTTGGAAAAAGAACCAGTACTTTACGGTCTATACCGAAAGCACTGCCTACCGCTATCAGATCTTCTCCTATGAGGATGCAGTAGTTGGCGGCAATGTATATAAAGTCGGTTATCAGCCGGGGGAAGAATACCAGACGTTCATTGACGAGATGGTGAAAAATTCGGATTTTGATACCGGGATCAGACCAAAGTCAAGCAATAAGATTCTGACGCTGTCCACCTGTACTGATCATGATAGCAGCAAACGATTCGCAGTTCATGCGGTATGTATAGATACACAGAAATAAGACCTTGCAGACGACTGAAAAAAAGGCTATACTCATAATAACCAATTGAGGAGGTGATCTGTACGGAAAATTTAAAAAAACTGCCAGTTGGCTTTGATGATTTCAAGAAGATTCGAGAAAATCATTTTTATTATGTAGATAAGACACAACTTATTGAGCATCTTCTGCAAAAATGGGGCGAGGTGAACCTTTTTACCAGACCGCGCCGATTTGGAAAAACTTTAAATATGAGCATGCTTAAGAACTTTTTTGAAATAGGAACAGATGAGACCTTATTTGAGGGGCTTTATATTTCAGAGAATCAGAAACTCTGTGAAGAATATATGGGGAAGTATCCAGTGATATTTTTGTCAATGAAAGATGTTGACGGGTTGACGTATGATGAAGCTGAAAATGCATTAATTCAGCTCATTGGAAGTGAGGCTGCAAGGTTCCCTTTTTTATTAAACAGTGATAAACTTTCTGAAACAGAAAAGGAGCAGTATCGTGGTTTCACAATCATCCAAAACGGGAAATATTGTATAGACAAAGGTTTCTTGATTTCATCATTGAAAGTTTTGGCACAGCTTTTATATAAGCATTATGATCAGAAAGCCATTATTCTGATCGATGAGTATGATGTGCCTCTGGATAAAGCATTCCAGCATGGATATTATAAGGAAATGGTATCGCTGATCCGAGGCTTATTCGGGCAGGCATTAAAAACAAACAGTTTTCTGCAGTTTGCTGTACTGACAGGCTGTCTTCGTGTGTCAAAAGAAAGCATTTTTACAGGGCTGAACAACTTCAAAGTTTATTCGGCCGATGATGTTCAGTATGACGAAGAATTTGGATTTACAACTGAAGACGTCAAGAAGATTCTGGCAGCCTACAACCAACAAGACCATTTTGAAGAAATGAAAGAATGGTACGATGGGTATCATTTTGGAAATGCGGACATTTACTGTCCGTGGGATGTGATTAATTACATCGATGATCTTATGAGTGATTCAAAAGCAAAACCAAAGGCGTATTGGATCAACAGCAGTGGAAATGATCTTGTGAAGCGTTTTATAGACAAGGCTGATACGACCACCAGGGATGAAATCGAGCAGTTGATTACAGGAAAGGCTGTCCAGAAGAGAATCCGGCTGGATCTGACTTATGATGAGATTGATAACAGCGCAGAAAATGTGTGGAGTGTACTGTTCACAACTGGATATCTCACACGGCTTGGTGAGTCTGAAAATGGAATGTATAAGCTGGTGATTCCAAATAAAGAAGTCTTGGAAGTTTTTGTCCTTCAAATCCGGGAGTGGTTTGACCGGGTTGTTGCAAATGACCAGGCGTCTACAAAGAAAATCAACTGTGGATTTCTGGAAGGAAAAGTAGAGGATATAGAACAGGAACTGACGATGTTCCTTGGGGAAACAATCAGCGTGCTGGATACAAAGGCACGGAATGAGGAAAAAGAAATATTCTATCATGGCATTTTGATTGGCATTCTGAAAAGCAAATCTGATTGGGCGGTCAGATCGAACAGAGAGTCCGGAGATGGATTCGCGGATATTCTGGTGAAACCTAAGAATCCGGATGCAGGGATTATCATGGAGTTGAAATATGCAAATTCTTTCAATAATCTGGATCAGGCATGCGAGAGGGCATTGGAACAGATCAAAGACCGAAGATACGACCAGGCATTACGCGAGGACGGACGGAACGAAATACTCGCATATGGAATCGCATTTTATAAAAAACGCTGTAAAGTTGTAGTAGAAAGGCTCTAGTTTGATATAAAAATATTTAGATTATTTTGAGAATAAATATGAAAATCAGTAGGTAAAAAATCCTCCTCCGATTGCGCAGTCACACAGTCGGAGGAGAATTTCTTTTGAACATCATTTACGGACACAACATGAATAATGGCAGTATGTTCGGCAGTCTATAAGATCCTGACGCTGTCCACCTGTACTAATCATGATAAAATACATTGACAAACTCAAGATAACATGAAGTCGAGAACCAATTTAGAAGTTGAAAAAAATTGGAAAGATAATGTTAGAATCAATGGTAATGAGAAAAGAAGTACGAGATTAGATGTTTATGATAAAGACACAAATACGGTATATGATTACAAATTTGTAAAGAATCCTGGCAAAGGACTTTCCAAAAGACAAGTTGAAAAAATAAAGAAGGAAGGACCTTTAGGATTAAGTAATGAGGACATAATAGAAATTAACCCTAATTAAATTATTGATTTGAGCTATTGCAACAAATATGTTGCAATAGCTTAGAAAAGAGGAAAATATGGAACGACCAAAAATAAATAAAAGAAAAATTACAAATGATTGGCAGAAATATTGTCCTGAATTAAGTAAATTGCGTATGCTAGATATAGATAATAGAGTAGGTCCTTTAGTTATCGGGTTCTATTTGCAAATAATAGGGGATGGAACGATTTATATGCCTTTATATAAAGTGGGAAATCTATACAGCCATTATAGTGTATTACCTTCTAGTTTAGAAATAGAAGGACGATCGATGGATATGCAAATGCATGAAATTTATAGTGAACAAATTGCCCAACAATTAATCCAAAAAGCATATATTCCGTTACAAGGGGAAGTGACTTTTGAGGACGTAAAGAATGGATATGAACGATATTTTAAAAACCCAAATAAAGGAACAATTGTAGAATATGAGGATTATGTATACATCAGTAGCTGGACAAGAAAAAAAGAACTTTTTGATAATGCATTGCATACGGTTTACAATGAATTAAAATCATGGCCAGAAGAAAGATATTTTGTACGAGATGGTGGTTTTAAAAATTGGATGTTGGAATTGGAAAAAAAAGCTAGTAATCATGAAGTATTAGAAGCAAACTATAGAATGAAATTCGAAAAATATAAAATTGAAAAACTGCCGGAAAGACCCTTCTGTTTTTAATATTAAATACAGGGAAAAAGAATTATGAATTTAGAAAAAATAGAAAAGCAATTATATAGTGATAAGTTTTTAGATGAAAAAAATAATTACATTTATGCATCACTTAGCAATAAAATAGGTGGTCTTATTGGGAGCGTTAAGGGATTAGTATTGCTGAGTGTATATGAAGATATTTTATATATTCACCGAGCCAATATTGATAATTCTTATGGCAAACAATTAGCAAAAATTTATATTCCAAATATGAAAAATATCCAAGGAAAAGCCGGATTATTTGGTGGAAAGTTTTCTTTCAAGTATGAAGGACAAGAATATAAATTTAAACTGCCATCAAAGGCCGGAAAATTTGTGGATTTTTTTGTAAAGTAAAAGTATGAGGATAACAGGATGAAAAACTTACAAAAGTATCTAATGATTTTGGGAACGATAATGTTAAGTATTGGAATTAGTGCGTGCTCTAAACAACCAGACTTCGATGCCAAATCTTACGTCCAAAGTTCTCTTGATGCATACTATCATGGAGAATATAAGGACTATGCGAATCTGTTAGAAATCTCGGAAAAAGATGCCAAGAAAGAAATCGAAGAGGATTTTAATGAGAGTATCCAACAGCAATTTGATGATTCCGATAACATTACGAACAAAGGAATTGCTGATTATGCGAAAAAACTGGCAGAAGTAAAGAAACTGGCAAAATACAAAATACAGGATGTGAAAGAAGAGGATGGAGTCTATACAGTAAGTGTACAAGTTGAACCATCCAATGTATTTCAGACATTGCAACAAAGCTCTACAGAGGTAAGCAATGAAAAAATAAAGCAGGGATTGGATGGAAATGATCCGGAAGTCTTTGCAGCTGTATTAACAGAAAGTGTCCAGAAGAGTCTTGAAAAGAACAGTTATGGGAAAACTGTTACTGTAAAAGTATCAGTGGAAAAAGATAATTCAGGAAAATATGGTCTTTCGGATACAGAGATGAATAAGCTGGAAGCAGCGATGTTCCCAACAGAATAAGAATGAATGGAAAGCTATCAGAGGGAAAAAACTGGTAGCTTTCTTTTATCTTCAAGACGAGAAAAGTTCTGGCGATAGTAACGTTTAATCATCGATATTCTTATTTTATTTTCTATTTTACCAACTAATCTGGCAATGCATTTTACGATATTGTCCGGGAGTTATACCAGTGTATCTCTATTTTACAGCGACGGATTTAGCACAAAAAATGCAATTAAACTTAAAGGACAGTAGTAATAATACAATTTTCAATTATACTCCTACAGAAAAACAATGGTGGATAAATGGATTTAATCCTAATTATCAGGGTGTACAAGCTAAAGATTTGAAGTCAACTACAACAATACAGTTTTCTGATTCTAAAGAAGATCAAGATTTGTATAATGCATTGATGAAAAATAAGGACAAATATAAAGAATGGAACTTTGATGAAAAAACAAAAACAGCAATATTAAAGTGGTAGCTTGATTAATATCCTCCAGTTATAATAAAATATAGCTGGAGGATAAAATGGAAAGGAGCTCTGTACATGTTTAAGAAGATAAAGATAATTAGTTTATTATGTGTTTTGAGTTTTTTACTTGGTGGATGCGGAATAAAAGATAAAATTAAACTGTATTTTATGAGCGAATTTGACAAATCAAATATAGAGTGTGAAAAAATAATTAATGCAATAAATACTCATGATGAAAAAGAAATTAAAAAGTTGTTTTCTGAAAATACACTAGAGAAAGCTGATGATTTAGAAAAAGGATCAGAGTATCTTTTCTCTGAATATCAAGGTGAATTAGAAAAAATAAAACGTACAGATTATGGCAGCGTAACTTATTATGGAAATAAATTTGATTTAACAAGAGAAGTTAGCGCAGAATTTTTAGTATCCACTAAAGATAAAAAATATGATTTTTATATAGAGTATATGATTGCAGAAGGAAAGAAATCAAAAGACCAAGGGATATCTAAATTAGTAGTAAAAGCGTTTGAAAATGGGAAACAACCTATATATAAAGACTATGATAAAGTAGGAATATATTGGCCAGGTTGGGATGAAGGAGGAAAGGAAGAGTGAAAAAAATGATTTGGTCATTTGGAATCGTATTTTGTATTGTTGTATTAGCTATAGGATGTGTGAAAAAAGAGAATTCAAGAACTGAACATACAACAGAACAGAAATATAGTAAATCTTTTGGTGAATTTTATGTTTCTTCGAAATGGGGTGAAAGTCAGGAACATTCGACTGATGATGTGTTTTTTTATGTAAAAGAAGGAACAGAAAAACAAAGACAACCAGATAATATAGCTGTTAGCATAGGAAAGAATCCATATAGTAAAGAAGAGAGTGAAAGCTTTAAAGAAGCAATTAAAAAACAAATTTCGGAACAATTATCTGGTTATTCAAATGTAACAATGACAGCATCAGGGTTTCAGTCTGGAGATAATACAGTGTATTTATTTACTGTAGAAGAAAATGATACAGGATTAATAACAAATCAGTTTTACATTGTTGGCGAAAAGAAATATTGCTTAGTGCAGGAAAGTAATTTTGATAAATCTGAAGAATGTGATGAAGTTACTAAAAGTTTAGTCGAAAGCTTTAAGTGGAAATAGTGTAAGTAACTAAATAAAAAAAGAAAATAGAAGAAGTATTAAATGATATTTTATAAATAATACAAGAAGGAGAATGCATTATATCAATTAGAGATGTAAAATGATGAATGCTGGGATTACGAAAAAAGATTATTAAAAATATTAGAAAAATAAAATTTGATGTGATTCTAGATTTTTTAATATTAATGGGTATAAGGAGAAAATGTGAAAAAATTAAAACATATTTTAGGCATCATTTTAGGAATGATTATGGGAATAGCAATGTTAGCATGCTCCAAACAACCAGACTTCGATGCCAAATCCTACGTCCAAAGTTCTCTTGATGCATACTATCATGGAGAATATAAGGACTATGCGAATCTGTTAGAAATCTCGGAAAAAGATGCCAAGAAAGAAATCGAAGAGGATTTTAATGAGAGTATCCAACAGCAATTTGATGATTCCGATAACATTACGAACAAAGGAATTGCTGATTATGCGAAAAAACTGGCAGAAGTAAAGAAACTGGCAAAATACAAAATACAGGATGTGAAAGAAGAGGATGGAGTCTATACAGTAAGTGTACAAGTTGAACCATCCAATGTATTTCAGACATTGCAACAAAGCTCTACAGAGGTAAGCAATGAAAAAATAAAGCAGGGATTGGATGGAAATGATCCGGAAGTCTTTGCAGCTGTATTAACAGAAAGTGTCCAGAAGAGTCTTGAAAAGAACAGTTATGGGAAAACTGTTACTGTAAAAGTATCAGTGGAAAAAGATAATTCAGGAAAATATGGTCTTTCGGATACAGAGATGAATAAGCTGGAAGCAGCGATGTTCCCAACAGAATAAGAATGAATGGAAAGCTATCAGAGGGAAAAAACTGGTAGCTTTCTTTTATCTTCAAGACGAGAAAAGTTCTGGCGATAGTAACGTTTAATCATCGATATTCTTATTTTATTTTCTATTTTACCAACTAATCTGGCGATGCATTTTACGATATTGTCCGGGAGTTATACCAGTGTATCTCTTAAAAATAGAAATAAAATAACTTTGAGATGAAAAATTCAAGTAAGTACTGATTTCACCCAGACTATAGTCGGAATGTGCCAGTAAATTCTGTGCCTTTTCAATAAGAACTTTATGGATAAAAACAGTAAGCGTCTGTTCGGTTTCTTTATGGAACAGGGCAGACAGATATTTAGGTGTTAAATTAACTAAAGATGCCAGTTGATTTAAGGTTAAAGTTTTATTTTTACCATGATAGATATAATCAATGACGCGAGAAATAGCTGGTGAATAGTAGTTTTTTGGCGTCTTTTTTGCTTCAGCAACACGAAGCGTAAATTCAATAGCCATCTGTTCATTTAATTTCATTAAAGCGTCAACATCGGTACATTGTTCCATTTTTCGTATATATACATCACTTAAGGAAAAAGCAGTTTCCTCATTAAGTCCTCCTTCGATGGCATATCTGGTAACTAAAGTTGTATTAGCAATACTTGCATAAAAAAGTAATTTTAATTTGGAATTGGAAGAGGTCATCTTTCCGTAAACAGTTGTTGGGAGTGAATAATAGGTATTCTCCAATGCGTGAATATCTCCGTTTGAAACACATTCGAGAATTGCTTTTTCCTGTGCATAAGATGTATGTATCCGTTCATTTTCTGCATTTTCCAACATTTCATGTGTGAGTGAAAAATTGATGTCTGACTTCATTTTATACATAGGTAATTCCTCCTGTCAAAAACACGATAAATTGACATAAAACACGATAAATCAATATAATTATATGCCGGAAATAGATAAAATGCAATTAAGAGATTAAGAGAGAGGAGATAGATGCTATGAAACGAAAAGAAGTATTTTTTTTACTGGCAATGCTGTTAGTTGGAACTTCTGTTGGTGGTTTTGCATATCCAAGTAATTGTTATGCAGCAACAGCAGAGACAGAAAGTTCTTCGGAACAAAGTATTTATTCACTGGCCAATCATTATTTTAAAATCAAGTCTATCAGTAATGGGAAATACTTGCTTGGAAATAAAGCAGGATATGAAGCTCAGGCAGATACAGCCGATAGTGGAATGACATTCTACTTTAAAGCATCTGACTTGAGAGAATATATTCTTTTTGATCAGGATAGCAAGTATCTCACATATAACACTTTTAATGCAATTGTCCGAAATACGACATTGTCAGATAAGACGCGATTTAAAGTAGAGCAGTATGAAGATAATTCCTTTTCTTTTTATTCTTATGTTAAAAAGAAATATGTTGGAATTAAGGGAACTTCACTGGTTTGGAAAGACAATGTGGATGATACATGCCGGTTTGAACTGGAACTTACAGAAGGAAATAATCCGTTTCCGGAAGCAGATATAAATATTTATTTTTATGACGGGGATGGGAATCCAATAACGACATCGAACGTGATGGCGAGACCGTCAAGTGGTGAAAACATTATCGGAACAGCAGATACTCATGCACATTTGTGTCATAACAAAGGATCAGGAGAAGTTGTATTTAATGGAGATGCATTTAGTCCCCTGGGAATTGCAGATGCACTCAATGATTGTACGGATCTGCATGGAGTAAATGGAGCGTATGATATTTGGGGAAAAGCAGTAGATGGTGCAACGACACATAATACATCGGGATATCCAAATTTTAGTTACTGGCCTACAAGTTATTCTACAAACCACGAACAGACATACTATAAATGGCTGGAGCGTTCCTATCTGGCGGGGCAAAGAGTGCTGGTACATCAGTGCGTAAATAATGAAATATTAGGAAAAGTTACCAATGCACTTCCGCCTTATAAAAATGGCGTAACAAATGATATGGACGCAATCCGACAGGAAATAGAGTATGTATATAAAATGCAGGATTATATAGATGCACAGTGTGGTGGACCGAATGAAGGATGGTTTAGAATTGTAACATCATCCGAACAGGCAAGAGATGTGATCAGTCAGGGCAAAATGGCTGTATTCTTAGGAATTGAAGTAGACACAATTTTTGGTGCAGATACGGATTTTGTTGGAAAATATAATGCTGGAGAAATCACAGAAGAAGAAATGAACACAGGTCTGGAAAATATAGAAAAGCAATTGGATGAAGTATATGATCTAGGGATAAGAAGTTTTTATATGATACATGCATTGAATAACGGTTTCGGTGGATGTCAGTTATATCAGGGGGAAATATTCAGTATTATGAATTACCTGAAAACATCAGATTTTTATCAACCAGAGGTAAGCACCAATCCAAGAGTATTCTACAAACAGCCGAAAGCAGATCTTCCAGAAGATGCACAGGGACATGCCAATGTTGAGGGACTTACAGAGACTGGAAAATGGATGATTCATCAGATGATAAACAGACACATGATTATAGAACTTGATCACATGAGTGACAAGTCCTTAAATGATACCTTGGATATCGTATGGGAAGAAAAATATCCGGGAATTATATGTTCTCATACAAGAATTTTGGATATGTTTAATCCAGAAGATGAGGCATGGGAACAATTGGATATTCCACGTATGATAAAAATATATCAGCTTGGTGGAATTATATCACCTATGATGTGGGAAACAACAACAGGACATCAGAGATGTGCAACGGATTATCTGGAATATATGATAGAACTGAGTAATAATTCAGAAACACCGACTACAGGAATATTAGATAATCAAAATTACTTTAAATATGACGGACCATACGAAGTGCCGACTACATGGTATAACATGAATGATGATGAGTCAGATGACATGATTCTTGGAATACCGTATGGAAGCGATGTTAATGGTGCATGCATGTTACCGAACTTTGATAAAGTACAAGAAAGTTTCGATACAGTTGATTATGACACTTTTACAGATTTATATCCGGGAATTTATGCGGATGGAGTAACAGCAAAGGTTAATAAACAAACTACAGGAAATGTCACATTTGATGTTAATGGTGATCGTGGTGTTGCACATTATGGTTTAGTACCAGATTTCTGGAAAAAGATGTCAACCAATAGCGATATTGTGGATATTAATGCAACATTTAATTCGGCTGAAGCGTATATCAGAATGATAGAACGTGCAGAGAAATACTCAGATACATATCCAAGCAGAGATGAATCACAATGGATAACAACTTCGACAGAATATTGGCATTAGATATGGACTTTGAAAGAGGGGATAAGCCATGAACATTGATAAAATATGTGAACAGTTAACAATAGATGAAAAAATCCGGCTTTTAGGCGGTGTTGGTGACTGGCATACTTATGACTGTAATGGGAAAATCCCCTCTATTATGATGACAGACGGACCACATGGGATTCGAAAACTGGAGCAGGAAAAGGTTGGGGATATTGAAACCAGTAAGCCAGCAACCTGTTTTCCAACTGCAAGTGCAATAGCCTGCAGTTGGAATCCTGCTATTGTTAAAAAGATGGGTGAAGCGATCGCGAAAGAAGCAAAAAAAGAGCAGATATCCATTGTGTTAGGCTGTGGAATCAATATCAAGCGTTCTCCTTTATGTGGAAGAAATTTTGAATATTTCAGTGAAGATCCGTATTTGACAGGAAAGCTGGCAACGGGATATATCGAAGGGGTACAGAGTCTTGGGATAGGTACGAGTTTAAAGCATTATGCTGTTAATTCACAGGAAACAAGACGAATGACATCCAATAGCCAGATTGATGAAAGAACTCTTAGGGAAATATATCTGTCGGCTTTTGAAGAAGTTGTGAAAAAAGCAAAACCGACTTCTGTAATGGCTTCATACAACAGAATTAATGGCGAATTTGGAGCAAGAAATAAATACTTACTGACAGATGTTCTGAGAAAAGAATGGAAATATCAAGGTGGTGTGGTGTCGGATTGGGGAGCAGCAAATGATATTGTAAGCTGTATGAAAAATGGTCTGACACTGGAAATGCCAGATCCGAAAGGCTTCCACACAGATGTGTTAAAAGAAGCGTATAAGGATGGCCGGATTACGGATCAGGAACTGGATAACTGGACTAAGAATGTTCTGCAGAATTTTGTATCACTTCATAAAAATATAGAAGAAAATTATGAGGTAGATATGGAAGAACAGAATCAGGTGGCACGTAAACTGGAAAATGAAAGTGCAGTACTTTTGAAAAATAATAGTGTTTTGCCAATTGGAAAAGAGAAGAAGGTAATCATTATTGGAGAGCTTGCCAGGCAGATGCGGTTTCAGGGAGGTGGGAGCAGTCATATCCAGCCGACGGAGATGACAAATGCGATTGAAGCAATACGTGAAAAAGGATATCAGGTAACTTATATACAGGGATATCAGAATGAAAAGGAAGAATTAGGAGAAAAGCAACTACAGGATACGATAGAAAAACTGAAACAGGAATATAGAAAAAAAGATTGTGTGATTCTATATTTTATCGGTCTTACAGAATCTTACGAAGGAGAAGGATACGACAGGAAAAATCTTAAAATCCCTCAAAATCAGGAAAAGCTGTTGGCTGAAATTGCAGAAACTGTTGGAAAAGATAATATTGCAGCAATTAGTTTTGGTGGTGCACCTATGGATTTTAGTTTTGAAAAGAATGTAGGAGCAATTCTTCACATGTACCTCGGAGGACAGGCTGTAGGAGAATCTGTTGCTGACTTAATCAGTGGAGAAGTGAATCCATCCGGTAAATTGGCAGAGACAATTCCGTTTTCAGAAAAAGATACTCCTGCATGGAGATATTTTGCACCTCCGAATGATGATGTAGAATACAGGGAAAGTATTTTTGTGGGTTATCGTTACTATGAGACATTCCATGTTCCGGTAAAATATCCGTTTGGTTATGGACTTTCCTATACTTCTTTTTCCTATTCGGAATTGAATGTATCGGAAGTGTATAGTGGTGGAAAGATACAAATTCGTTTTAAAATTAAAAATATCGGAAAAGTGAGTGGAGCAGAAATAGCACAGTTATATGTCTGCCCGAACGAATCAGATGTTATCAGAAGCCATATAGAATTAAAGGGATTTCAAAAAATATATCTGCATCCGGGAGAAGAAAAAGAAGTTATACTAGAGCTGGATGAAAGAAGTTTTTCCGTCTATGATGTAGAGAAAAAAGCCTTTTCCATGTTAAGCGGTAAATATCAGATCTGTATCGGAGCATCGGTACATGATTTGCAATTAAAGGCGAATATAGAAGTAGTAGGAAATAGTTATTTTAGAAATGAAAGAGAACTGTTTCCGGATTATTTTAGAGAGCAGCCACATGGAATGGAAATCAGTGCAGAACAGTTTTATCAGCTATTAGGCGGTGAACCAAAACATGACAAAGAAAAAAAGCGTGGAGAGTATACGGTTTACGATTCTTATCAGGATGTGGTAAATGTCTCAATGTTTGGAAAATTTGTTCGTGGAATCGTACATATCGGACTTAAGATTATGCTTCGGGGAAAATCAGAGCGGGACCCGGCCTTTAAAATGGTAAAAATGGGAGTCGAAGAAGGAAATCTGGAAGGTCTGATTGCAACCAGTGGTGGAATTGCAACTCCGAAGTTAATCGATATGTTAGTTTACAATGCAAATAAAAAATATTTGCAGGCTTTTAAAAGACTGCTGAAGAAATAGAGAGAGGGGGAGTCGTATATGGAAAACAATAAATTGGATAAACGCACAAAATGGAGCTATTGTATAGGAGCAACCGGAAGAGATATGGCGTATGCACTCGTCTCTATGTTTCTTCTTACATATATTCAGTATACGATGAAACTGACAGTTGCCCAATATGCAGTAATATCAGCAATTATGGTAGTGTGTCTGCTGTGGGATGCCATTAATGATCCAATGATGGGAATTATTATTGAAAATTCGCATTTGAAAGCCGGAAAATTTAAACCTTGGATTTTTATAGGAGTAATTTTAAACAGCCTGGTAATTATCTGCCTGTTTACAGTAAGACCGGAAGGATGGGGATTTGTCGCATTTTTTGGAGTGGGATATCTTTTATGGGGAATGACTTACACAATGAATGATATTGCCTATTGGGGAATGCTGCCGAGTCTTACATCAGATCCGGGAGAACGGAACTGGCTGGTAACCGTACAGGGAATTTTTATCTGTATCGGACAGTTTTCTGTTGCGGGTCTGCTCCCTGATATGGTAGCAGGAAATGCGATTATGGCGTATCGGACGGCTGCGATTGTGATTGCTTTTTGTTTTATTGGTTTCCAGCTTCTTACAGTGTTTGGAGTAAAAGAGAGAAAACGGCCGGAAAAGAAGAGAACACTGTCATTAAAAGATATGTTTCATATATTTCTGAGGAATGATCAGTTGATAGTGATTGGAATTGCATGTTTATTATTCCAAATCGGAAATGGTCTTCTGATTATGATTGGAATGAATTTCTTTTATTTTGAATTTGGATATTCTGTAGGTGGCAGTCTTGTATTTTGGTTTACAATTATGTATGGATTAGGAACGCTGATATCAGAGGCATCTTTTGCGTGGCTTTCCTCAAAATTCACACGAAATCAGATTATAACTGCAGCTACCGTCATTACAGTCATTGGGTATATGCTTTTTATGAGTGTAGGCTACATTTTACCAAAGAGTGTTGTTTTACTGAATATCATCGGTTTCCTGATCTTCTTTTCACAGGGGGCATTCAATATGACGATGATTGTCATGTTAAATAATACTATAGAGTATGATGAAGTCCGGTTTCATGAACGACATGACAGTATTATCTCAGCAGTAAGATCTTTTGCAACAAAGCTGGCCAGTGCAGTTGATCAGGCGATTGTTGCGTTAATACTGATTATAAGCAATATCTATGCAATCAGTCAGAAAATATCCGGATTAGAAATAAAAGCTGGTATAGGAGAACTTACTTCGGAAAATGTAATTGTACAGGCAGATAAATTTATCCAGACAGCAGATGCCGGACAAAGATTTATATTGCGTCTTGGAATTGTAGCTGTTCCGGTAATTTCTATAGGAGCTGCTTATATACTGATTAAACGGAAATATATCATTGACGAACGTAAGTATGAAGAACTGGTAGCGGAAATAAAAAGCACAAATAAAAAATGATTCAATTAGTTGTGATGACCTTATAATTGATGAGTTTAGAAAAAGGTGATATGAATGACAATTGATGATTTTATATATGAAAATAGTATTGTACGTGATAATGGTTCTGAATATACAGCAGATCATATAGATAGGGTGATAGAATCTGTTTGTAATAATTATGGATTAACTAAAAAAATGATTTCTACAAATTATGTTTTTCCACGTATTATAAAATCATGAACAAACACATTTTAAATATGAGAATGATAAAGTTCAAAAAGCATTTGATTTAAAGAATATAGAAGATATGCTAGATATAGTACATAGACTTTATGAGAATTATGATGAATCATATTGTAAAGAAAAATATTTGAAAAGTAAATCAGAATTATTAGAAATGATTAATTCTGCAATGTCAGATACTGATTTGAAAGAAGAACTGTTATGTGATACATATTCATTTAATAATTGTATCTCGGTATATAGAAAGGTTTGGGAAAAGAAATATTCAGAAAAAAAGATTATTACTAAATGTTCAGAAACAATTCGTATCGTGAATTATTATAATTCTATATTGATTTCATTAAAGACTTTTTGGCAAAAGTGTAATTGCAATATTGATGAAGTAAATATTCATCAACAGGCGATATCAATGAGGATGTATCTTTTTGAAGTTATTTCTGCAATACAAATCATACAACAAGATTTGCAAGATTACGAAGATGAAAATCTATGGAATTATAATGGTTTTGAGGACAATTATAATCTTGAAAATATGTTGTATTCTTATTTTTTTAATGAAAAGGCTCTTGAATATTGGAAGAATATATTCTCATCTGATACTTGTGAAAAATTATCAGATCAAGATATATATAAATTGTTAAATTGGAGGTAAGAAAATGAAAATTAAACTTGAAGTAGCTTATACGAATGAAGAAACAATCAGTCAATTAGATTCAGCGTTGGAAGAAATAGAAGATATTAAGGTTGAAAAATTTGAACAAAATGGGTTTGATGGTTTCGATCTTTTATATTACTTTTTGGAAACAGGTACGGCTGTTGTTTTAATAGAAAAACTTTGTAAGATTATTATTGCATTTATAAAGAGAAATGATTCGAAAAGTTTTAAAGCTAATGGAATAGAATGTGTTGGCTATAGTGAAAAAGAGGTAGAAAAATTAGTTGAGAAGATAAAAGAATCAACTAAAAATGAATCAGAATAATAATAAATATAAATGGTATAGAGAAGGAATGGAAAGCTATCAGAGGAAAAAACTGGTAGTTTTCTTTTGCTTCAAAAACAGAGACTTGTTAAAAAAGCTATTGTAATAAGCGAATCAGAAAAGTTATAATAAATGATAATGGATGGCAAGAGGTCATCCATTCATTAGAAAAAAGAAGGAATCCCCATGAACCAACAAGAAATATTCACATACATCCAAAAGCAATACCCCGTCCATCCAGACACCATCACCAAATCCGGATACCCCGTCACCATCTTCAAAAACCCAAGAACTGCCGCACCTTATGTCATCTTTTACCAATCAGCCGAAAGAACAACTTTCATGGAAGTTCAGGCAGAGCCGGACATGATAGGCAACTACATCGAAATGTACCATCTTGCTCCGGCAAAGCACATGGATCAGAAGCACTGGCTGGCAGTTCCGCTGGACGGTTCTGTCAGCGATTCAAAAGTTCTGGATTTACTCGATATGAGCTACGACCTCGTAGACGGACAGGCAGAAGCAGATGGAGAAACAGGAGCAGATAGACAGATAGGGGCAGACGGACAGGCAACAGACAGTACGCCAGAAGAAAAAGATTGACAATTCTGACCACACATTCCATAATGACGATAGTGGTTCGAGAGAACTAACAGGAAAAATGGGAGAGACAACATGAAGAAAAAAAGCTCATACCGATGGCTGATATGGATCATATTGGCAGTGGTTTTGATCGGGGTAGCACTTATGCATATCCTGCCCCCATACATCGACCGATGGAAATCTGCCAGAGATTATGACAAACTTGCCGAAGAGTATGTAAATGATGAGTCCGAACCAGATGATGGAAAGCAGAAGAAAAAAGACTGGTGGGCTACAGATGTAAAAGTAGAGTTTGACAAGTTGAAAGCTGAGAATCCAGATGTCATCGGATGGATACGGTTTGATAATCAGGATGAACTTGGCATCAATTATCCAATTCTGTATTCAGGAGACAATCAGAAATATCTGAGAACCGACCTGCATGGTAACAGTCACATCGCAGGATGTATCTTTTTGGAAGGCCTTAACAAATCTGATTTTTCGGATTATTACAACATTATCTACGGTCATAATATGAATGACGGAAGCATGTTCGGGAGCCTGAAAAAATATAAGGATGACGGTTTCTAGAAAGAGAATCAATACTTCACTGTATATTCTGAGACAACCGCCTACCGTTATCGAATCTTCTCTTATGAGGATGCAGTCAATGGCGGTGATGTATACAAAGTAGGATACCAGCCGGGCGAAGAGTATCAGAAATTTATCGACCAGATGATAAAAGATTCCGATGTTGATACAGGAGTAAAGCCGCAGACCAGTAACAAGATACTGACACTTTCTACCTGTACAGGGAACGGATACAGCAAGCGGCTTGCCATCCATGCAGTCTGCATTGACGCACAAACTACAGATGAGTCAAAATTAAAGGAAACAGGAAATTAACTATGAAAATATCCAAAAGTATGTCGAAAAAATATCCAAAAACATGTTTTTGGATGAGCGTGTAGATGTATCCGGTATCGAGATTGAGAATGTTGTGGCAGTACGTTATGAATGTACACAAAAAGGCTCAGGCAATAAATGGCCATCTATGAGAGAATTCAAAGTATCCACAACACCGGAGACAGGAGTTGAGTTTACGAAAGAAGTCATCCGTACACAGGACGGATGGGCTCCATATCAAGGAGAAGAAAGTAACTTGATTGACGAAAATACACAGACATCAATCTGGTATAATGTAAGACAGAATGGAAATCCGGCAAATACTACAATCAAAGGTGACTATGTCGGAGTGAAATTATCACAGCCAATCACGTTAGGTAAAATTGCAGTATTCAGTAAATGGAACAGACTGGAAGGATATTCCGGGTGTAGAGCCGTTTAAAAATACAAGACATATTCAGGTAGATCTTTCGGACAAAAACATCGAGGCACAGTATGTTCGTCTGGAAAATCAGGAAAATCAGGAGAGCTGGATTGCTTTCAGAGAATTTGATGTAGATGCAAAAGTATTTTACAATGCGGAAGCATATACAAACGTAGATGCATATAAAGATTTTGGGGCAAACGTATTTGCAGATTCAGCAGAGCTGGCTCCACAAAATGACATTGCGTTGGAGAAAGATCAATATATTGGTCTGAAATTAGATCGTGTACATGAGATTACAACGATTGAGAATCAGTTAAAAGATGCAGACGGTATTACATTAGAAGTATCGAAAAACGGATACGAATGGACTGAGTATGCAGCTGGAAAGAATGTAGATGCACGTTATGTACGTCTCATCAACAAGACAGATGCGAAGAAAACATTCGATATTCAGAAGTTGTCATTGAAGACATTTGAGATTTATGAAAAATCACTTGTAGCTGATCAGACAACGTTTGCAATCGGTGAGGCGGCAAGCAATCCGGCAACAAACCTGTTTGACGGAGACCGCACGACACAGGTTATCTATCAGGGAAGCCAAAATCAGGGCGCAAAATTTGTCTATGATCTGGGACAGACAATTGACCTGAAGACATTGAAAGTAGTATGTAGAGACAGTGAGATTGATTTCCCACATCACGCAAAGATTTCAGTATCAACAGATGGTCAAAAGTGGACAGATGTGATGACAATCGGTAATCAGGATAAAGAAAATGAAGGCGAAGCTTCAAACGAAGATAATATCAATGATGTACTTCCGTTACATGAGACTTCTTACAATGCAAAATTGGAAGAAAATATCAACCAGAAAGCTCGTTTTATCAAGTTTGAGATTACAAGAACAAAAGTAGGTTCAGATAAATGGGTGAGATTCCAGGAATTTGAGATCAATGGCGGTGAGTATATGCCGACAGTGAACGACCCGACATTTGAAAGTGACTGTCTGGATACAAGAAACGGAAAATATGCATACATGGTAGATGCTGATTTGTCTACAGCATTTGTTCCGGCAAAAGAAACAGGAACATTGAACTATACAGTTTCTGACAATAACAATGTCAATGTGATTAAGATCATTCAGGGAGCAGACGCAATTTCCAATGCGACTGTAAAAGCCCGCACATTGAAAAATCCGGACAAATGGATTATACTTGGAACGCTTGCACAGACAGTAAGCAGGCATATGATGCGGCAATTGCAGCAGGTCAGAAAGTATATGACAGCGAACATGCAAGCAAAGGAAGCGTTGACAGCGCAGTACTTGCAATTAAAAATGCAGTGGCAGACAAAGAGTTGAAAGGCGATATGTCAAAATTGCAGGCAGCATTGGACAAGGCGCTGAAAGATTCTGAGAACTACACAGCAAGAACATGGCGTGTATACAGCAACGCAGTAAGTGCGATTGAAACAGCAATGGAAAATGCGGATAATACATCAGTAGCAGATGTAGAAAAATTACTTGCAGATTTAGAGGCGGCAAAATCAGCGCTTGTATACAATCCGTCTGCAATGGAAGAATGTATGCTCGCAGTGCAGGCAGAAAATGACTTTATCAATGCAACAGATAAATCTATCTATACAGAAGAGTCTTGGAATAATTTTGTTGCGGCAAAAGAAGCAGTGGAACAGCTGATTGAAAAGAACAAGACAACACCGGTACACCCATCAGAATTTAAAGATGCATTGAAAGCGTTGAAAGATGCAAAAGAGGGATTGACTTTTGTACCGGTAGCACCTGTATCAAAAGAAGTGTTGTCTGGATTGATTAAAACAGCGGAAGGTTTAGATGCACAGCTTTATACAAAAGACAGCTATCAGGCATTGACAGAAGCACTTAACGCTGCAAAAGCAGAATTTGACAGAACAGACAGTACAGAGGAGTCTGTAAAAGCGGCTGTTGACAAATTAGATGCAGCGATCAAAGCGCTTGTGACAAGAGCAAATGGTGAGGAAGTGAAAGCTTATATCAATGGTATTGAGTTGAAAGATGCCTCAAAATACACAGAGGAATCTTACAAGGTATATAAAGATGCATATCAGAAACTTTGTGGAGTATTAGATCGTCTTGACAATGTTTCACAGGAAGAATATCTGAAACTGAGAAATGCATTTGAGACAGCGGAAGCAAATCTTGTGGAGAAAGATGCTGCTAAGCCAGAACAACCAAAACCAGATAAACCACAGCAGGATCAGAAACCAGATTCGGATGACAAGCATGAAGTTCACACAGGTGACACAACAGAAAGTAGTCTGCCAATGGCATGGTTGCTTGCAAGTGTTGTCGCAGTGGGCGGAATATTGATCAGCAAAAAGAAAAGAGTAAAATAGTGAATTCTAACGAGGGAGAGCGGTATGCTCTCCCTTTTCAGATGCTGAAATGTATGTTAGAATAGGGCAAAGCATTGACAGAAGACAGGAGTGTGTAGATATGGACCAAAAGTGGGATATGGAGATTTTGTCAGTTGAAAAGTTTGCGGAAAGATACGAGGAATTATTTCATAGAAGTTTTGAGTCAAGCAAACTGCATTACATTCGTTTCTGCAAGGCGGAAAATTGGAGTCAGGCAGTGGAGGGGACGTTTGCAATTCCGCAAAAAGAACATTTACGAGGAGAAAAAACAGCATTTGGATACTGTGTATTACCGAACCGATTTATTTTTATTGAGTACGAGACAAAGATAGAACCGATGCTGAGAGAGATGAAGGACTATCCGAATATAGATGCGGCATCTCCGTTGCAGTTTCTGTTCAAATTTATGGAATATCTGCTGGAAGATGATATGATTTTTTTGCAAGGATATGAAGATAATTTGGAGGATCTCGAGGATGAACTGTTAAATAACAATCTGGAAGATTTTAACCGCACGATTCTGGCTATCAGAAAAGAACTTTCTGTGCTGAGTTCCTATTATGAACAATTATCCGATATGGGAGAGACGCTAAAGCAGAATGCGGCCGAGCAGGGGGCTGAGAAAGAAGAGTTATTATTTTCTTTGTTATGTGAAAGGGCGGGACGGTTTTATTCGACTGTCCAGGAATTGAAGGAGTACTCCATGCAGCTTCGGGAGATGCATCAGACACAGGTGGATATCAGACAGAATGAGATTATGAAATTTCTCACGATCGTGACAACCATATTTATGCCACTGACACTCATTGCAGGATGGTATGGTATGAATTTTGTCCATATGCCGGAGCTTTCATTGCGGTATGGATATGTGGTTATTTGCGGCATCTGTCTGCTGATTGTGTTGATTGAGATATGGTTCTTTAAAAAGAAAAAATGGTTTTAGAAAATAAGGAGAAAAAGATGGGAATAGAAATACAATTTTTAGACTGGCTACAGACGTTACATAGTCCAATAGTTGATAAAATGATGCTTGGGATCACGCACCTTGGAGATGCGGGAATTTTTTGGATCGTGTTGGCGGTCATTCTGCTTTTGATCCCGAAAACGAGAAAGAGCGGATTGATCGTGGCAGCGGCATTATGCATTGATGTCATTGTGTGCAATGGAATTTTAAAAAATCTGTTTGCCAGAACGAGACCGTTTGATGTCAATGAGGCAGTGCAGCTTTTGATTACAGCGCCAAAAGATTTTTCGTTTCCGTCAGGACATACGGCTGCATCTTTTGCGGCGGTTGCGGCGCTTTATTTTGCGGGGAAGAAAAAGCTTTGGAAGGTCTCGCTTGTGCTTGCTGTTTTGATTGCATTTTCACGAATGTATCTGTATGTGCACTATCCGACAGATATTTTAGGCGGAGTGCTTGTCGGGCTTGGAGCCGGAGCGGCAGGTTATTATCTTGTTATCACATTGCAAGAACGAATTGGAAGGAGGAAGAAAAATGGCTCAGACGAACTGTGAGAGTTGTATGAATTACGAGTATGATGAAGAATATGATTACTATGTATGTATGAAAAATCTGGATGAAGATGAGATGTATCGGTTTGTTCGGGGAGAATTTCGGGATTGCCCGTACTATCAGTTCGGAGACGAATATCAGATTGTGAGAAAACAGATGTAAAAAGGCTGTGTGCAGTGACACAGCCTGACACATTCTGAGACTTATAATTCATCAATCATTTTTTGAAGACCTTCATAGAATCTGCCAATATGAACGCCGTCGATTATGCGGTGATTGACTTCCACGGACATTCCGAGTGTCTCACGACCGTTTTGGGCCATGATCTTTCCCCAGGTGATTCGTGGAATCATATCATCGATATCCAGATTACGTTCATGGGTACATCCGGTAAGGTCAAGCCACGGAAGACAGGACATATAGATCAGCTCGTCGCCTTCTTCGGTCTGGTCAATAAACGTCGTCTGTGTATGACTTTTTTCTTTTGCAATACGGCAGAATTTTTCCATGGAATCCTGGCAGCGGACAGTGACAATATAGAACTGTTCACTGTCTTTTTTTATATCTGTAAAACTTGGAATCCGCTCTTCTAAAAGTGCAACTTTTCCATCATGGATTGTATAGCGGAAATTTTCCACTTGATTTATCGCTTTTGTAACCAGGTAGGTCAGTGCATAATAGAAAGAAATACCATGGCTTTTGGTGTATTTGTGAAGCTGCGTGACATCCACACGGAAAGTTGTACTGTAAAATGGATGATCCACAGTAGAAAAAAAGTCAAATAATTCTGCTCGTGACCAAATTAATTTGTCAATATATTTCATAACAACTCCTCCTGAAAATATTTATTATATTATAAAACAACAAAAAAGAATGTTCGATAAATAAATTTATTGTCAAAGTTGACAATGTATAATAGCGGTAGTATCATCGAAAGAGGAAAGAATAGAAAAAAGAAGCTAAGATGAAAGAGAGGTTATGGTGAAAAAAGGAATCAAACAGTTTCTTGCAGGGATGTGCGCAGTGTTGGTCATGCCGACCGGAACTGTACAGAATGTGCTTGCAAAAGAGTCGGAACAGGCATTGCCGGTATCCGCGGAAAAGTCGATCAATCAAGAATTGAAATTATGGTATACTTCGCCGGCTAAGATCGACACAGCAGAAACAAATGGCGGCGAGTGGATGCAGCAGTCCCTGCCTTTGGGCAATGGAAATCTGGGAAATCTGATTTTTGGAGGGATTGCAAAGGAAAGGATTCATTTTAATGAAAAGACGCTTTGGACAGGTGGACCTTCATCAAGTCGTCCAAATTATCAGTTCGGGAATAAGGCAACAGCGTATACCGATACGGAGATTGAGGAGTATCGAAAGCTTTTAGATGACAAATCTACAAATGTATTCAACGATGACAAAAGTCTTGGCGGTTACGGAATGGGGGCAAAGATTAAGTTCCCGGGAGAGAATAATCTGAACAAAGGAAGTTATCAGGATTTCGGAGATATCTGGCTTGATTTTTCCAAGATGGGAATCAATGATAACAATGTAAAGGACTACCGCAGAGAGCTGGATATTCAGACCGGAATTGCGGCGACAGAGTTTTCTTGCAAAGACGTGACATATAAGCGGGAACATTTTGTGAGTAATCCGGATCAGGTGATGGTGACAGAGCTTTCTGCATCTGAAAAAGGAAAACTTGATTTGAATGTAAAAATGGAGCTTAATAATAGTGGTTTAGAAGGGAAGACCACTTTTGATGAAAAGAATCAGACATGTACGATCGAAGGAAAGGTAAAGGACAATGATCTGAAGTTTTGCACAACGATGAAGCTCGTTCTGACAGGTGGAAAACTGAGCGCAGATGAAAAGAATCAAGTCTATCAGATTCAGGATGCAGATTGCGTGATGATCGTGATGGCGGCAGAGACGGATTATAAGAATGATTATCCGACATATCGGGATAAGAACAAAGATTTGAAAAAAGTAGTCGCTGACCGTGTGAACAATGGAACGAAGAAATCCTATGATGAGTTGAAGGAAACACATATCGCAGACCATCAGGGATTATTTGACAGAGTAAGTCTGGATTTGGGAGAACAGCGCACATCAGTACCGACGAACCAGCTTGTGGATGAATATCGAAATGGAAATTATTCGCATTATCTGGAAGTGCTGGCATTTCAATATGGACGTTATCTGACAATCGCAGGTTCAAGAGGAACACTTCCAAGTAATTTAGTTGGATTGTGGACAGTTGGCAACTCTGCGTGGACAGGAGACTACCATTTCAATGTGAATGTACAAATGAATTACTGGCCGGTTTATGCAACGAATCTTGCAGAATGTGGGACAACGTTTGTAGATTATATGGATAAGTTAAGAGAGCCGGGACGCCTGACTGCGGAGAGAGTGCACGGAATTGAAGGAGCAGTGAAAAATCATACCGGATTTACCGTACATACAGAGAACAATCCGTTTGGTATGACAGCGCCGACAAATGCACAGGAATACGGATGGAATCCGACAGGGGCTGCATGGGCAATCCAAAATCTTTGGTGGCATTATGAGTTTACACAGGATGAGGCATATCTGAAGAATACGATTTATCCGATTATGAAAGAGGCAGCTCTGTTTTGGGATTCATATCTCTGGACATCGGAGTATCAGAAAATTAACGATGAGAACTCGCCATATAACGGCCAGAACAGACTTGTAGTTGCACCAAGTTTTTCAGAGGAACAGGGACCGACAGCAGTTGGAACAACTTATGACCAGTCGCTTGTGTGGGAGTTGTACAATGAATGTATCAAGGCAGGAAAAATTGTCGGAGAAGACGAAGCACTTTTGAAATCATGGGAAGAAAAGATGCAAAAACTGGATCCGATTGAGATCAATGATACAAATGGAATCAAGGAGTGGTATGAGGAGACACGTGTCGGACAGAAGAACGGTCATAACCAGTCTTATGCACAGGCAGGAGATCTTGCAGAAATCGAAGTTCCAAACAGCGGATGGAATATCGGACATCTGGGAGAACAAAGACATGCATCTCATTTGGTAGGTCTGTTCCCGGGAACATTGATCAACAAAGACAATGAAGAGTATATGAATGCGGCAATCCAGTCTTTAACAGAGCGTGGAGAATACTCTACCGGCTGGTCAAAGGCAAATAAGATTAACCTTTGGGCAAGGACAGAGAATGGAGAGAAAGCATATACACTTTTGAATCATCTGATTGGAGGAAATTCTTCCGGGCTTCAGTACAATCTATTTGATTCTCATGGTTCCGGCGGTGGAGACACTATGATGAATGGAACTCCGGTATGGCAGATTGACGGTAACTTTGGCCTGACATCCGGTGTGGCAGAGATGCTTGTACAGTCACAGTCCGGATATACACAGTTTCTTCCGGCAATTCCAAGCGCATGGGAAGAAGGAAGCGTACAGGGACTGAAAGCAAGAGGCAACTTTACAATTGGAGAAAAGTGGGCAAACGGCGTGGCGGAGACATTTACGGTATGCTATGACGGAGACAAAGAAAGCAGTACATTTACAGGATCTTATGAGGATATCACTTCTGCAAAAGTATATGCTGATGGAAAAGAAATTGAAGTGACAAAAGAAGAAGAAACAGGTCGTATTTCTTTTGAAGCGAAAGCAGGAAAGACGTATACAATTGATATGTCTGAGACGAATGTGGAGGAATTGAAAGAGAAGGCAACAGCATTTTTAAAACAACTCCATCCGGATCTGATCAAGATTAAAGAAGAACTGCAGTCGGCGATTGACCGTTCTTCAAAAGAACTGGGAAGTATTCTGACAAAAGCAAAACAGATGGATCAATTATACCGCACATATCTGCAAGAAGCAGAGAACGTATATTATCTGACTGATCAGGAAGGGCTTGCCTACAATGAGATTGATACTATTTACAATCAGTTGAGAGAATTGCGCAATACATTGCTGGAAAACACAGGGGATATGGAATACTATCAGAAGGCAGAAAGTCAGCTTACTGATACCGCGGCACAATTAGAAAAACAGATGGAGAACCGGGTGATTTCATTTAGTAAAGATTCCGGAATCATTGGGGAGGACCGGGCGCTTACTTTGAGTAAGAGTGAGAATGCTAAAAATTATGAGATCCGCTATACAACAGATGGAAGTGTTCCGAGAAAGACATCAGAAAACTACGAGAAACCACTTCAGTTGAGTGATCAGGAGGACACTGTTGTCAGAGCAGCATTGTTCTATAAAGAGCAGAGAGTCAGTCCGGTATATACAAAGAAATATATGACAGAAGGTATTTCCGTTAAAGATTTGGTAGTATCCCATGAAAACCATTGGGGAGATACTTATGCAAAAGAGAAGATGATTGACGGAAATCCGGCGACAAGATGGGCATCAAAAGGTGTAGATACTTCCAAACCGATGGAGCTCACATTGACATTTGCAAAAGCAGAGCTACTCAGCCAGATGAAATTTGACCTCTTTGTGTCAAGAAATAATGCGATTGGTGCATTTGAAATTCAAGCGCTTGTGGATGGAACCTACCAGACAGTGTACGAAGGTACAAAGATGGGGGATATCAATGATAAGGTGGGAGATGTAGATGGAAACAGCGAAGGGTATCATGCATATTACTTAGCGGAATTTCCGGAGATCAATACGGATTCTGTAAAAGTGATACTGAAAGCAGGATTCTTAGGCGAACCATCTCTGTATGAGGTGACACCACTTTGTGCAGGTGTTCCGGCAGATAAAGCTGGTGACGCAGCAGAATTGGAGAGCATGATTGGATTGGCAGAGGAAGCAGACCGTACATCAGACTATTATGTAAATGCACCGCAGGAACTAAAAGATGCATTTGAAGAAAGCATTTCAGATGGAAAAGAAATGTTGAAAGCATCACAGGATTTGATGGATTCCAGAACCGAATTTTTATCAAATAGATATGACCGTCTTGGCTTTGGGGAGACAGATAAATCGGCGCTGGAGACATTGATTGCACGGGCAGAAGAAGCGCTGAAAGGCGAGTATACAAATGAGTCTTTGTACCAGTTAAAGAAAGTGCTTGCAGAAGCAAAAGAAGTTTTGGCTGATGAGAGTGCAAAGCAGCCTACAGTCGATCAGACAGCGCAGAAACTGCAAAAAGCATTAGATAATTTGGAACAGGGAGGATTTGAAGAGATACAGGTTCCTTCAGGAGAGCTGCAAGGCTCTGATAAATGGATTCAGGCAGGTAAATTCAAGGCGACAGCAGATGACAATGCGGGACCGTTGACGTATGAATTTACCGGACATTTCATACAGGTTCCGACTGTAAAAGGAGATGACCACGGAGTCATTCGGGTGACGCTTCAGGATCAATCCGGAAAACAAATTTATCAGGAAGAGATTGATACATATGCGCAAAACCGAGTGGAAGGAACAGAGCTGATGCAGGAGGAATTTGCAGAAGGCTCGTATACGATTCAGTTTGAGCGAGTGGGAAAAAGCACACAGGCACAGGATAAAAGAGGCTGGGTTGAGGTTGGCGCACTGACGATTCGGAAAGAAAAGAAAGAAATGGTGGATAGATGCAAGCTTGAAGAAGAATTGAAGCTTTGTGAGGGTCTGAATGAAAAAGAGTATACAACAGAAAGCTGGACTGCGCTTCAAGAAGTTGTAAAAAGTGCAACAGAACTTTTGAAAAAACCAGATGAAGAGACCTGTACATCTGAGATGAACGATAAAGCAGCGGAAGTAGAAGCGGCAAGGGAAAATCTCCAGAAAGTGACGGTAGATATATCGGAACTGAAAGAGGTCATTAAGACAGCGAAAGCAATTTCTTCGGAGGGATACACAAAAGAAAGTTTTGAGGCACTGCAGCAGGGTATCAGAGAAGCAGAGGTATTGTTAAATGGCACATATACACAGGATGAGGTAAATGAAAAGACGGCCATTTTGAAACAGCGAATCAGCGGACTGCGTGCGGATAAGACTGCACTTCAAGAAAAGTATGATAAGATTAAAGATATGACACAAGGTCAGGCGACGGATGAGTCATGGAAAGAGTTTACAGGACTTAGAGAACAGGCGAAAAATGTATTGGACAATCCAAATGCAACACCGAATGAGGTATCTGAAATCTTAGAAAAGCTGAATAAATTTGAATTTACATACAAGGATAAAGAGAGCGGAGAAGAAGATAAAAAGGATCCGAATCCGGGCACTTCGGGAGATTCCGAACAACAGGGAACTTCTGATACATCTCACAAAAAGGAGAGTGTAAAAACGGGAGACACTACAGCCATTGCTGTTCCAGTCGCAGGAATTGTGGGAGTAGCAGTATTGTTGTATGTGATGAGAAAAAGACGAAAAATAGAATCATAATATGTAAAGCGGCTATGAGGCAAACTCACAGCCGCTTTCATTATACGTTATATCTGGTAGCAATACGCTCCATTTTCTTTGACTCCATAAAAATCGGCAAAGGAAAGATGGAAAATATCTTGTTCTTTTCCGGATAAATCAATCTGATTTTTGATTAAATACTGATAAATACCGGAATAGTCAATTTTTCCCTGTAGTAAGATGCTGTCAAGCTTTCCATCTCTGATGATGGCACGTCTGTAATTGTGAGCATCTTCCTCCTCAAGCACGATATCGCCTTCCTCGGCAACACCGCGACCGAGGGAGAGTGTGACGAGCCCGTAGAAGTTCATTGTGTTTTTCATGGCGTAGCGGTCTGTGTATTCCGCCTGTATTCCGCACATATTGAGCGCAGCAATCTGTCCCTGCTTCATTGCATTTGGCCAGATTCCGGAAAGACCGGTTACATCTCCTGCCGCATAAATATTCGGGCAGTTTGTTTCCATGGTATCAGAAACCTGAATAAAGCGGTCTACATGAATTGGAGTATCAAGGGCACATTCCACGGCAGGGCGGACACCGGCTGCAACGATCACCAGGTCGCAGTCAATTTTCGTTCCATCATCAAGGAGAACAAAATCAATTGCGCCGGCTTCGTTCATATGTGTCTCTGATGCTTTTTTGCCGAGAAGAAATTTGCAGCCATGTGATTCGAATAAAGTTCTGTACGCATTGCCGGCGGTCTCATTCAGCTGGATCGGAAGAATGCGGTCTGCCATCTCTACAACGGTTACATCTTTCCCCCGCTCTAAAAATGCGTATGCAGCGTCCATGCCGACCAATCCGGAACCAACTACAAGGATACGGTTCGCCTGATCAGCAAGAGACCGGATTGCCTGCGCATCAGACAGGTGACGAAGGCCAAAGACATTATTAGCTTCCCGAAACTGTCCGACCGGAGGAATAAAGCTGTTTGCTCCGGTTGCAATCAGCAGACGGTCATAGGAACAGCAGGTGTTATCATTGAGAACAACGACCTGTTCTGCGGTGTCGATGGTGCGGACAGAGACACCGTTTCTCCATTGAATCCGATAAGTCTCAAAAAAGTCCGGCTCTACAAAGGACAACGTATCCTCATTACGCTCATGACTCAGATAGCGGTGGAGCATACAGCGGGAATGTACATGCTCATCCGTTGAAATCATTGTGATAGCAGCATCCGGGTCATTTTCACGGATTGTTTTTGCGGCGGTGATACCGGCAGCGCCGACTCCGATAATTACATGAATCATAAAGACACCTCCTCAACATAGATTGCTTTCTTTGGACAGGATTTCACGCAGTTTGGCTTTGCATCGTCCTTCATACAAAAATCACATTTGACGACTTTTGTATGGGTTGCGGTGTCTGCTTTTAAAACGCCGTAAGGACAGTTCATGACACACATAAAGCAAGAGCCGCATTTTTTTTCGTCGTAAGAGACAATTCCCGTTTCCGGATCTTTGGAGAGGGCGCCGCTCATGCAGGACATGACACACTCCGGTAGATCACAGTGTCTGCAGAAAATCGGGCGGTAACTGCCGTCCGGCATTTTTTCAATGTGATTGCGAGATTCATTGTGAATATCCGTAAGGTCTAAGTCATAGACGGTTCCAGGGGTATCCCTGTGTGCCTGCATACAGGCGACGGTGCAGTTTTTACAGCCGTCACAGAGAGAGGCATTGATCATAATTCTTCTCATAGCAGCACCTCCTATATCTGTAAGCCCTGACGTTTTTCTAAAATGATCTGTTCCAAAATATCGGCAGAGGCTTTTGCGTCATCGTTGATAATCACCTGTCCGCCGGTCAGTTCTTTCATATCCTCTGTCAGAACCTTCACGGCAGTCTTGCTTCCGGTTACAAATGGAGGAAGTCCAAGGTGAAGCGGAAGACCGAGAGCCAATCCGAAACATCCATCAGCCAGTGCCTGCTCTTCAAGCCATTGAGCGGCAGACAGAACGAGCGGGAGCTGAGGAAGGTCAACACCAAGTTCTGCGGCAATCTCTGTCGCAACAATTTCAAGACGTCCGATTGCAAGGCAAGGACCAAAATTCAAAACAGGCGGAATATTCAGTTTCTGACAGACTGCACGCAGGCGAGGTCCGGCTAATTCGGCAGCCTCCGGTGTCATCAGGCCACAGTTTTCGATTCCTCCTGAAGAACATCCGGCTGTCAGAACAAGAATATCGCGCGAAATCAATTCTTTTGTAAGTTCCACGCTTAAGACATCGTGTCCGCCGGCTGTTAAGTTTGAGCAGCCTACGACACCGGCAATTCCCTTAATCTCACCTGCTGCGAGCAGTTCAATGAGAGGAGTCCATTTCCCACCGAGGAAGGATTTTAAGGAGCCTTCGCTTACACCGGTTAACGTATGGTCATTTCCATGCTCTTCCATCAGATTGAGCGGAACGCATCCTCGTCTTTCTTTGTAAGCTTCCACAATTTTATCGATGATGAGATCACTTTGTTCTGCGCGGTGTTCAAATTCAAATGGCATCAGTTCTGCATTTGCTTTTTTCGCTACATCATCCAGACAAATCTGTTTGATCTTCAGCTCGTCACAGATTGGCTCGATACCCGGAAGTGTACAGTTGAATTCGGACAAAACTGCATCAATTGCTCCGGTTGCGAGAATTGCTTCGCTTGTGTAGTTATTACCGGCATGTCCGTCGAATACTTCTGTATAATGAGCGCCACGGAGTTGTAGATCCTGTCCCACACAGGTACATCCAACCAACTTGAACCCTTTTGCACCGGCTGCCAAAGCTTTCTTTTTTGCCTCTTCGGAGATGAGTTTTTCCTGCAGATCGACAAAAATCGTATGCTGATGTCCGGTGATCATGATATTGATGTAATCCGGATCAATGACACGAAGTCCGACCGGAGCAAGACGAAGTTCTGGCTGACCAAGAAGTACGTCATTGAGAAGGTTGGTCAGTGTCAGTCCGTATACGCCTGTTGAAATTCCAAGTTTTAGACAGTCAGTGAGCATATCGACAGGGTCAGAGTTTAAGTTTGTGGAACATTTAACCACACCTTTGAAAACTTCTGCTTTTGCACCGCCTGGCATGATACCGAGTTCTTTCCAGCGCTTGATGCGCGGAGCATATGCGATTTTTTCAATCAATTCAGCGGATACATATTCAGGCTTATATAAATCAGCAAGAACGGAGTCGGCGACTTTCTCAGCTTTCACATAGATATCCTCATCTGTGATACCGAATAATTCAGCAAGATGATCCAAAGATTTCAATCCTTTTAATTCACCGCGGATCTGAGCTGTTTTTTTCAAATTCAATGCGGTATTTTCAACAATATGTATATAACATCCGCTGCCGGAAGCGACTGCTCTTAAAAAGTTTCGGGTGACGATCGTGTCTGCGTTGGCGCCGCAGATACCTCTTGGAGCCTCCGGAGTGATACGGCAAGGCCCGTTAGAGCAGAGACGGCAACAGACACCTTGAAGACCAAAGCCACATTTGGTACTCTGACCCTCCACACGGTGATGAGAAGTTTCCACTGGGAGCGAACGGATAAATCCTTCTAAAGGTTTATCGGCGCTTTTGCAAGTTGTACATCCATAACATTGATTCATGATAAAATCCTCCTTTTAAACTTGACTAAAATAGTAAAGATTAGGCCTGAAAAATATGCCTGGCACATTTTTCGAGTATACAAATTATCCGAAAAATAATTCAGATAAAGATTTCTGACGCATCTCCTGCAAAAGCATGGATTGCAGGCGGCAGAATTCCCGATGTACCAGACATGGTTTTTGCTGATTGTTCATAGAACAGTGATAGCCGTCTTTCATACACTCTAAAAGCAGAATGTCAGGGTCTACGGCGGCACAGATGTCATAGAGAGAAATCTCAGATAATGTCCGGTTCAGACAATATCCGCCATTTGTGCCGCGGCAACTTTTTAAAAGACCCTGTTTTTCCAGTTTTCTGGTAATTTTGTATGTCATTGCAGAAGGAAGCTGCTCTGCTGCACAGATATTGGAGACACTGACAAGTTCTCCGTCTGAGAGCGCTCTCATAATTCGGATCGCATAATCACATTCTTTTGTAAACAGCATAAAATACATACCTCCTGAGTCATTTCGCCCAATCCTGTTCGGGTTGTATTTACTATATAATACTGGATAAAAATGGTCAAGTATATAGAAGCTACTTGTAAAAAAACGGTAATATAGACAAAAACAGGAGGTGTTTGTCTATGTTTTAACAAATAAAATTATACAACATTAACAAAACAAACCATTGTGTGTTACAAGAATCTTCGAAGTGGAATGGTTATCACACGCAGTATGGCATAGAAGATCTTTTTTCCAAAACTCAAATCTTTGGAGTGATAGTTTTCACCGTAATCATATTCACTGTCATTTCCCATTGTTTTGCTGTATGTTTTGTCGCGTTCCATTTCAGCTTGGATGATGGAATTTAACTCCGGGCAGTCCACTGCAAGCATCAGTTCGGTATCCTGATAGGTGCTTCGCATATCCATATTATAAGAGCCGACAATGCTCATGCGGTCATCAATCAAAACAGCTTTTGTGTGACAGGAATGAGCTCCCATAAATTCATAGACGCGGGCGCCGGTTTCCCAGATGTTTTTTTTCTGGTTCAGATAATCTGTGCATCCCCAAGGATTTGCGCCGCTTGCCACATCATTTGTGATGATCTCCACCGGAATGTTCTTTTCGTGAAGTTCTGTCAGATCCTGATACATTTCTTTTCCGCAAATAATATAAGGAGTGTAGATACGCGCCTGTTCGCCTTGCATCATGAGCTGATGAAGAGAATACCACATCCACGGCTCTTTGTTCTCGGACTTGATTGGATTGGAGAGCAAAGATACTTTATTTGTCTGCAGTGTGAGTGCTTCATAGTCCCATGTACTGTAAGCGTCCGGATATTTTTCTTTTAGAGAAGTGTACCGATTTTCTAGTTTTGCTTTACAGCTTTGAATCTTTTTGGTCATTTTTTTGCAGGTATATTCTTTGCTGTCAGAAAGAGCCTAGACAGATTCAAAATAGTCAGTGAGCTGGCGGATGGAGGAAGAGTCGTTTTCTGCCGTCTCATAGACAAATAATTCACGATCAATATTTTTGGACCTGGAGTAGTCGCCGAGAAATAAATTTGTCGTATTTCTTCCGCCGAGCAGATACATTTTCTGGTCGACAATGACGTATTTGTCATGCGTCCTTGCCTGTAAGTTCCAAGGTTTTAAAAGATTTATAGGATTGTAAATGCGAACCGAGACGCCACGGTCAGCAGCGTGCAGCAGAGATGCCATCATATCCTGCCCTGATTTGTCCGCATTAAAATCAAAAGTAGAGAGGATGATTTCGTCTTTTGCCTCGTCAAGCATATGTAATCGGTACAATAAGGCATCTGTGTTGTCATTGATATATGCAACCCGTTCCGTACCGGCAGTATCACTGTAAAATGACTGTTTTGCGAACTTTTTCTGATAAGATACAGAGACATTCTTGTGTTGAATATATGGAATGGCAAGCAGCGCAATATAAATTAGCAAAAAGAGAAGTAAAATCTTTCCGATTGGTAAGCTTCTGAGTGAAAATAAGTGTTTCTTTTCCATAATAAAATCCCTCCTGTATGCTAGTATAAATCGAAATATACCTTTTGTGTTGGATTTGAAATATTAAATTTTTAGAAAGCGAGCTAACTTTTATAGGGCAGAGTGGGAGCAGTGAGAAAAAATAAATTGACATTTCCCGATGAAGAACTTATAATGTAGGTATATTGGGTGTGTAACTGTACGGCAGGCATTAACCTTACATGAACGTTATTTTGGATGTTTTTGTAGGTTAATGCTTTTTTGTTGCATAAATACATGTAAAACTCCAAAGTATCTTCATAAGAGCCAAACGAGTCAACAAGAAAGGGGAAAAGAAAGGTGAAAGACAAGATTTTTGGTATTTTACAGAGAATCGGAAGATCTTTTATGCTTCCGATTGCAATTCTTCCGGTGGCGGGTCTGCTGCTTGGAATCGGAAGTTCGTTTACAAATGAGACAACAATTGCCACATACGGACTTCAGAAAATATTAGGAGACGGGACAGTGCTCCATGCACTGCTTACGATCATGAATAAGGTCGGAAGTGCGGTGTTTGATAATCTGCCATTGATTTTTGCGGTTGGTGTTGCAATTGGAATGGCAAAAAAAGAAAAAGAGGTTGCGGCATTATCTGCATTAATTGCATATTTTGTTATGAATGTGGCAATCAATGGTATGCTGGTAGTAACAGGGGAAATTACAGCGGATGGGCAGATTGCCAAAGATGTGCTGGAAGGAACAATCGCATCTGTATGTGGAATACAGTCTCTTCAGATGGGTGTATTTGGGGGTATCATTGTCGGACTTGGTGTTGCGGCGCTTCATAACCGTTTCCACAAAATCGCACTTCCGAATGCATTGTCATTTTTTGGAGGTTCCAGATTTGTTCCGATTATCTCTACAATTGTATATATGTTTGTTGGAATTGGCATGTATTTTGTGTGGCCGCCGGTTCAGAATGGCATCTATGCGCTTGGAGGGCTGGTTACAGGAAGCGGATATGCGGGAACTTTGATTTTTGGTATTATTAAGCGTGCCTTGATTCCGTTTGGACTGCATCATGTGTTTTATATGCCGTTTTGGCAGACAGGTGTCGGCGGAAGTATGGAAGTGGCTGGACAGGTTGTGCAGGGAGGTCAGAATATCTTCTTTGCCCAATTGGCGGATTCGGCGAATATCGCACACTTCAGTGCAGATGCAACCAGATATTTCTCAGGTGAATTTATATTTATGATCTTTGGACTTCCGGGCGCTGCGCTTGCGATGTACCGCTGTGCAAAACCGGAAAAAAGAAAAGCAGCAGGCGGATTACTGCTCTCAGCAGCATTGGCATGTATGCTGACGGGTATCACAGAGCCGTTGGAATTTTCATTCTTATTCGTGGCGCCGGCGTTGTTCGTTGTTCAGGTCATCCTGGCAGGTTCTGCGTATATGGTGGCGCATATGCTGAATATCGCGGTAGGACTTACATTTTCAGGAGGATTCCTTGATTTCTTCCTGTTTGGAATTTTACAGGGAAATGAAAAGACAAGCTGGATGAGAGTCATTCCGGTTGGAATTATTTACTTTATTTTATACTATGCGATTTTCACGTTTATGATCAAGAAGTTCAACTTTAAGACACCGGGACGTGAAGATGACGATGCAGAGACAAAACTGTACACAAAAGCAGATGTAAATGCAAGAAAAGAAGGGAATCAGACGACATCAAATGAGGCACATATGGATCCGGTGAGTGCACTTATCACAAAGGGACTTGGTGGAAAGGCTAATATCAGTGATGTGGATTGCTGTGCGACAAGACTTCGTATTACAGTCGAAGATGCAGGAAAAGTAAATGAGGATATTTTAAAACAGAGTGGTTCCAGAGGAATCGTAAAAAAAGGTCAGGGAGTGCAGATCATTTATGGACCACAGGTGACTGTGATCAAGGCGAATCTGGAAGATTATCTGGAAACAGCGGATGATAGCTTGGAAGAGACAGAAGAGGTGATTGAGAGACCTTCTTCCGAGGAGAACGCTGTGACAGAGAAAACAGTCAAAGACGAAGGAAAAGTGACAGAGACAATCATCATATCAAGTCCGATTACCGGGAAAGCGGTGGAAGTAGCAGAGATACCGGACGAAGGATTTGCAGGAAAGATGATGGGAGACGGTGCAGGTGTGACCCCGACAGAGGCAGAAATCGTGGCGCCGGAAGATGGTGTGGTTGCATTTGTATTTGAAACAAAACATGCGCTTGGATTCCAGACGGACTCAGGTCTTGAGATGCTTTTGCATATCGGAATCGATACGGTTGCACTGAATGGACAGGGATTTGAAGTGTTTGTTGAAAATGGTCAGAGTGTGAAAAAAGGAGATCTGTTGATGAAAATAGATGTCTCATATCTGACAGAGCATGCACCGTCTCTTTGCTCGCCGGTTCTTTGCACAGATCTGAAAGAAAACCAGAAAGTGAGACTGCTTGCCGAGGGTGAGGTGAAAGCAGGAGAGCCATTGTTTGCAGTGGATTGTTACGAAAAATAGTGAACAGTAACGGAAATAAAAAGTTTCAAGCGGACTGGAAAGGTCCGCTTCAGACTGTAGACAAAGTCCCGGACAGAAGTCCGGGTTTTTCTTTTATCAAGTTTTCCACATTTCTAACTTTTTTCCATAGATTTACCAAGAAAAATGGTTCGGTTATCAACTTTATTTTCCAAGGTTTTTCAAGCACTTCATGATATAATTAGGGTATCAGGAGGTAGTGCTTATGATGACGAAAAATGCAGATAAAAAAAGAGAACAAATACAGATGTTTTGTATGGATGATATGGTTCCTCAAAACCATATGCTTCGCTTGATAGACAAAGCGATTAACTGGAACTTCATTTATGAACTTGTTGAAGAAAAATATTCTCCTGATAACGGACGTCCAAGTATGGATCCAGTTATGCTGATTAAAATTCCTTTTATTCAGTACCTTTATGGCATAAAAAGTATGCGGCAAACAATCAAAGAAATTGAAGTAAATGTTGCATATCGATGGTTTCTTGGATTGGATATGTTGGATCCCGTACCACATTTTTCTACGTTTGGAAAGAACTATACACGTCGTTTTAAAGATACAGATCTTTTTGAACAGATTTTTTCAAAGATTTTAGAAGAATGCATGAAATTCAAATTGGTGGATACAGAACATATTTTTGTGGATTCTACACATGTGAAAGCATGTGCAAATAGTAAAAAGATGAGAAAACGGGTGGCACATGAACAGGCATTATGGTACGAGCAGGAATTAAAAGAAGAAATTCAGAAAGACCGGGCGGCACATGGGAAGAAACCTTTGAAAGATAATGATAAAAATGATTCTCCACCACCAACTGCAAGCGGAGGAGAAAGTTTTGCAGATGAAACAGAATCTCAGATTCCGGAAGGAGCAAAAACACAAAAGTGCAGCACCAGCGATCCGGAAAGTGGCTGGTTTCGTAAAGGAGAACATAAACATGTTTTTGCATATGCAGTAGAAACAGCTTGTGATAAACATGGTTGGATTTTAGGATATACTGTTCATCCCGGAAACGAACATGATAGCCGTACATTTCCGCTATTGTATGAGAAAATAAAAGATTTCAAACCGGATATGATGATAATGGATGCCGGCTATAAAACGCCTGCCATCGCCCATCTTCTCTTGGAGGATGGAATCCAACCTCTTTTTCCGTACAAACGACCAATGACGAAAGAAGGTTTTTTCAAAAAATATGAGTATGCCTACGATGAGTATTATGATTGTTACGTCTGTCCTGGAAACCAGGTTTTAAAATACAGTACAACAAATCGAGATGGATATCGTGAATATAAGAGTTGCGGATTGTTCTGTAGTAGTTGCCCATACTTGCATCAATGCACAGAAAGTAAAGATCATGTAAAAGTCATTACCAGACATGTATGGGAAGAATACATGGAGAAAGCAGAAGATATTCGCCATACAATAGGTAACAAAGAAATATATCAACAACGAAAGGAAACGATTGAGCGACTTTTCGGAACAGCAAAAGAACAACATGGTTTCCGTTACACTCAATACATAGGAAAAGCACGGATGGAAATGAAAGCCGGGCTTACGTTTGCGTGTATGAATTTGAAAAAGCTGGCAAAAATTTTAGAAATCAGGGAATCTAAAATGAAAGAATCTCGGAGTTTTTTAAGATTTTTATTAAAACAGAGGCTATTTACAGAAAAGTGGGGCTGTCGCACTAATTGATATGCTCCCTTCTAGGTAGACAAGTGAAATAATAAAAACTTGTTTACCTAGA